>ENA-ORUW01000210-ORUW01000210.1-human-gut-metagenome-genome-assembly--contig:-NODE-210-length-68928-cov-5.964935_pt1 | contig 68928 bp, 67 predicted proteins | sample MGYA00242088_ERZ509227 | MGnify/ENA primary metagenome ERZ509227 (study PRJEB26280, sample SAMEA2338816) | human gut metagenome | biome: human gut; feature: human-associated habitat; material: faeces... | reverse complement strand
AGACGCATTCTGATAACAAGTTTGCGAAGCAAATCTTGCAAGCGTCGTGAGCGACACTTTTTTATTACATTTTAGATTAAAACAAAAACATCGCCAAAGGAATGAAGTAGGTTCCAATGGCGATGCTTTTTATATAAAAAATATGAGGGGAGATAGAAAGAATATCTTGCTATCCAAGTAATACTATATATGTTAAATGTGAGCAAAGTGTGTTTACTAAATAAAAGAAATATAAAAATGGTAAAATAGAAAGAAAGTTTATTTGGAAGAATGTACAAAAACAGCTTTTTGTTGACCTTTATTGGATATAATGTTAATATGTAATTTATGGAATTGTATAGGTTTCATGCTATTTGAGAAAAATTTTTTAGAAAGGTATAAATTTATCTTATGGGAAATTATATGGAAATGCGAAATGTAAAAGAAGATAATTTTAATGTAAACTTAAAAGACTTATTGGCAGAGTGTGTAAGAAAATTAAAATATGTTCTTATCACAGCACTTGTTTTTGCGTTGCTTATGGCTGGAGTTAAGGCTGTAAAGAATGTTAAGGCATACAAAGCCGGAAGCGACACACAGAATGAAATTGTGTTATCGCAGCAAGAGCTGGCAGGTGTTAATGAATATCTTTTAAAGGTAAATGACCTTGAAAAAATGAAAAAATATATGGAAGAATCACCTTCTATGAAGGTTGATGCTCACAATATTGATACAATTAATATTCAGTATTATGTAAATGCAGATGAAAGTGTTTCACAGGAGCTTGTTATTGCATACCGCAATTTTATAATAAGAGGCGGACTTGTGTCAGCTTTAAAGAATTCGGGTATTTCAATTGAAGAGAATTATCTTCAGGAGCTTGTTACATGTGACAGTGTTTCATATAACAGTGAAGTTAAGAATAATATCTTTAATGTTATAATTTATGCCGCAGATAAGCAAGAGTGTTATAATATTGCAAATAAGACAGCAGATGTATTGAAAGCATATCAGAAAACACTTTCTGAAAGTGTTAAGTCACATGATTTAGAGCAGATTGAAATGTCTTACAGTAAGACTACGGATATCTCGTTAGATAAAAGGCAAAAGGACAACCTTGATACATTGATTGAAACATCAGAACTGATAGGCGATATGGATGATGATTTTAGTGCGGCGCAGCTTGCAAAGATAAAGGAACTGCTTGCAAAGGAAGACGGTGCAGAGAATGGGGAAAGTGAAGCAGTGCAGACAAAAACATCAGTTATGAGCGGTGTTGTAAAATATTTTGTGCTTGGTTTTGCACTCGGAGCATTTCTTTCATTAGCGGTTATTGTTATAGCTTATATTGTTAGCGGTAAATTGAAATATATCAATGAGCTTCAGGTGCGCTACGGTATGAGATGTTTCGGCGGATTGAGCGTTTCAAAGAAGAACTACTTTAAGAAGCTTTCTGATAAATGGTTCTACAGCGATTATCCTTCAGATGTTATGCTTCAGGAAAAACTGATTTTGTCTAAGATTGCTTCTACAGTGAGAAATATAGAACTTGATGAGATAGCTGTTGTTGGTGCATTTAATGATTCTGTATCAGATGAGATCAGTAAAATAGTAGAAAAAGTAAACGAGCGCGGTATCAAATGTGAAATTATCGGAGATATTCTTGGAAATGCCGACGCAATTGATATGCTTTGCAAAAGTAAGAAAGTTATACTTGCAGAGCAGATTGGTAAGTCAAGAATAAGAAACATTAATCAGGAACTTTTGATGTGCGAACATCAGAATGTTGAAGTTGTAGGTTATTTTACAGTAGATTAATTTGACGGGATGGAGATTGCTATGAAACACATTTTTATTATTGGTTCAAAAGGAATACCGGCTAAATATGGCGGGTTTGAGACATTTGTAGATAAATTGACCGGAGGACAGGTAAGAAATGATATAAAATACCATGTTGCATGTCTTTCTGATAACGATAATGAATTTGAGTACAATGGTGCCCACTGCTTTAATGTAAAAGTTCCAGCAATAGGACCAGCAAAAGCGGTTTATTATGATATGGCGGCATTTAAGTACTGTAACCGTTATATTGAAAAAAATAATATACAGGATGCAGTTGTTTATGTACTTGCATGCAGAATAGGACCGTTTGTGAAGCATTATAAGGACAAGCTTACAAAGCTTGGCGGAAAGTTATATGTAAATCCTGACGGACACGAGTGGAAGCGTGCAAAGTGGAACTGGATGATAAGAAAGTACTGGAAAGTCTCTGAACGTCTTATGGTAAAACATGCGCAGCTTTTAATATGCGATTCTAAAAATATCGAGAATTATATAAAGCAGGATTATAAAAAATATAATCCTAAAACTACGTATATTGCATATGGAGCAGACGTAAGAAAGTCTGAATTGACTGATGAGTCGGCTGACTGGACAGAATGGTGTAATAAACATAGTGTAAAGGCAAAAGAATATTTTCTTGTTGTAGGCAGATTTGTTCCAGAGAATAATTATGAGACTATGATAAGAGAATTTATGATGTCAGACACGACTAAGGATTTTGTTATAGTTACAAATGTTGAACACAACAAGTTTTATGATGAATTAAAGAAAAAGACAGGATTTGATAAGGACAGCAGAATTAAGTTTGTCGGAACGGTTTATAATCAGGAGCTTCTTAAGAAGATACGTGAGGAGGCATTCGCATATTTTCATGGCCATGAAGTCGGCGGAACAAATCCAAGTCTTTTGGAGGCACTTGCGTCAACAGACTTAAATCTTTTGATTGATGTTGGCTTTAACAGGGAAGTTGCAAAAGACGGAGCACTTTATTGGAACAAGACAGAAGGTAATTTAAGCAAGGTCATCAATGAGAGCTGTAAATTGGACAACAGCCGTATACAAAAGCTTTCTGAAAAGTCTTTAAACAGAATAAAGGAAGCATTCAGTTGGGAAAAGATAGTTGATGACTATGAGAAAATATTTTAATCAGGTTCGGAGTTAACAAAATGAAGCAATTTGTTAAGCTATTTAATAAAGTTGGCGGAAAAGCACTTTTTAAGCAGTATCTTAAGGCACATGTATTACTTTTTGCTGTATTTCAGATACTTTCGCAGGGCTTTTCAAGAAAATCACTTGAGCTTGTAAGAAATTCGGTAAATAACAGAATACTTAGAAAGCTAAGAAAGAAATATAGAAAATTTATTGCTGAATATATTCAAAATAACGATAGCAGTACATTAGAGCAGAAGCGTTCTGACTATATATGGATATGCTGGTTTCAGGGGATTGAGAATGCACCTGATGTAGTAAAGCAGTGCTATGAATCGATAAAATTAAATTTTGCACATAAGGAAATTGTTCTTATAACAGATGATAACTATAAAAGTTATATAACCTTCCCTGACTATATTCAGGATAAGATTGACAGAGGTCTTATAACAAGAACGCATATGTCTGATTTATTAAGAACGGAACTTCTTATAAAATATGGCGGAACATGGATCGATGCGACTGTGTATTGCTCAGGAGAAAATGTGCCTGAATATATGATAGATTCTGATTTATTTATGTTTCAGATGCTTAAGCCGGGACTTGACGGACAGTGCTGCCGCATAAGCAGCTGGTTTATAACTTCATGTTCAAATAATCCGATTTTGCTCCTTACGAGAGCATTATTATATGAGTATTGGAAAAAGAATGACAGCCTTATAGATTATTTTCTTTTTCATGATATGGTTGAGCTTTCTATTGAAACATACCCTGAGGAGTGGGATAAGGTAATACCATTCAGCAACAGTGTACCTCATATTCTTCTGTTAAGATTATTTGATGAGTTTGATGAAAATACATGGAATGCGGTAAAGCAAATGACTCCTATTCATAAGTTGACTTATAAGTTTGACAAGGAAAATGCGTTGAAGAAAGATACGTATTTTGATGTGATTTTCACAAGTAAATTAAACTGATATGGAGGTTTGTCTGTGAAAGTAGTAACAGTATTGATGTCGACATTTAACGGTGAAAAATATTTAAGAGAACAAATCGATTCCATTTTAAATCAGGAGGGGAATTTTAAGTTAGAGCTTTTAGTCAGAGATGATGGCTCAAAAGATAATACTACAAAAATCCTCGATGAATATAAGGAAAAAGGAAAATTAAACTGGTATACAGGAAGCAATATGGGGCCTGCGCTGAGCTTTATTGATTTGATAAAGCACAGCGGTGAGAGCGATTATTATTCTTTTGCAGACCAGGATGATTTTTGGGAGAAAGAAAAGCTTAAGAATGCTGTACAAAATATAGTAAAATCAGGTTCATCTAAGCTTCCTGTATTATATTTTGCAAATGCATCGCTTGTTGACAGTAAGCTTTCTTCGCTTGGAAGAAATGTATATAAAGCGCAGCCTAGGACTGATTTTTGTACGCTTGTATGTGCGGGCGGTCTGCTTGGCTGTACTATGGTGATGAACGATAATCTTGCACATTTTATAAGAAAAATACAGCTTTCAGGGCCTATAGTTATGCATGATTTTTACGCGGCTGTTTTGTGTAAGGCTTTGGGTGGCAGAATTATATATGACGAAAATCCGCAGATGAAATACAGACAGCATGGTAATAATGTAGTCGGTGTTTCATACGGAATTATTGGAAAAGTTAAAGGCAGATTAAAAGATATAACAACAAAATCAAAGGTAAGTATTGCTGTGCAGGCAAAAACTGTGCTTGCTGCAGCAGATGTTGTGGAAATTTCTGAAAATAATAAAAAATGGCTTGAGAAGGTGGCTGATTATGATAAGTCAGTTTTCTCAAGAATTAAACTTGCATGCTCGTTAAAGACAAAATATGTGTCAAAGAATATGGCATTTAAAATAAGAGCATCAATATTATTAGGAAACAGATAGAAAGGAGAGAGTGATGGAGCTTATAGTACTTTTAGTTTTATTTGCGCCGATAGTATATTTGGCTGTTAAGAAAAAAGAATGGTACTTGTATCTGCTCTTCGCATTTTATCCTATACTGCCGGACAGCTTTGCTATAGAGATATCATCTTCACTTCCTCTTCTTACCGGTTCAAGAATACTTATACTTATAGTTATGGTATTTTGGGTAAGGCGAGTGATAGTTACACATAATGTAAGCATTCCGAGAGGACTTGCTGTGTTTGTGTTCATAAATATAATGATTTCTGTTATCAACCTAAGCAATGGCTTTGGTGAGGTTAACAGAGTTTTTGGTATTGTTTTGGAGCAGTTCCTGCTTGTTATTATATTAAAAGAGCTTATAAATGACAGGGAAGTATTTAAAAACTGTATAGATTTCATGATATACGGATGTGTCGCGCTCGCTGTGATAGGAGCGTGTCAGAGTCTGCTTGATTTAAATCCGGCATCAGTATTAAATATCGTAGAATCTTCATCGGAAACACTGCTTACTGACCGTATGAATATGACAAGAGCATACGGCACAACAAATGCAATAGGTTATGGCTGTTATTGTGCATTTATGTTTCCGATAATACTTTATATGTATGAAAGGGAAAGAAGATTTAAATACATTATTTTTGCTTTGGCTGACCTTGCAGCACTTATACTTACAATGTCAAGAAGTTCACTTCTTGCATTGTGCATAATAATGTTTATGATGATTGTAATAAGAAATGCCAAGTTTATAAAAAAGTATATAAAGTTTTTCCCATTTATAATATTAGCGATTGTCGGTGCTTATATAATTAAACCGTCAATGTTTGATAGTATAATAGAAGTTATTAAGTCATGTCTTAATGTGTTGGGAGCAGATTTTAAGCTTTCAGATGATTTTGGCTTGAATGCGAATAATGCCTCTTATTCAAGAACAGTACAATGGACAGCAGTTTCGTATATGGTTAATGAGGGAAAAGGCTTGTTCGGATACGGATATCTTGCATATGTCAGAGGGTGTCTGAGATATTTTTACAGACAGTTTGGCTTTTGGACAGTTGCGACTACGCTTGATGTAGGCTTTGTAAGAATTGCGACAGAGGCAGGGTTGATAGGTCTGACAACGTATTTCGGATATCTGGCTAATTTATTTGCCAAATGCTTAAACAGAATAAAGAGCGTAAGAGCATACACATTTATGCATTTATCAATGTATCTTATAGCTTTGTATGTAATATTAAATGTGGCGTCAGCGTTTATGGATGCTAAGGTTTTTTGGCTGTTTATAGCACTGATTTATGCATACATGGAATTGAAGGAGAAATATGATTATGAGTGCAAGTGTGACAGTTATAGTTGCAACATACAATCCTCAGACAGATAAGCTTATAAATACTTTAAAGTCGATTATTACTCAGAAAAGTGTTGATGTTGATATAATGGTCACTGATGATGGTTCAAAGCAGAATCATTTTAATGAAATAAGAAAGTTTTTTGCTGAGAATAATTTTGAGCGTTATAAGCTTATAGAGCATGAGGTTAATGCAGGAACCTGCAAAAATATGGAAGATGCAGTAAATGCGGCAGAAGGAAAATACATTAAGCTTATATCGCCGGGAGATTATCTGTATGATGATAATACATTATGTGACTGGGTGAATTTTATGGAAGAAAATCAGTCAGAGATCAGCTTTGGTAATGCTGTGTATTATCATATGGAAAACTATAATGTAAAGGTTTTAAAACAGCTTAATCATCCGCAGAGGCTGTCATTATATGATGCTAAAGATTTTAATTTTGACAGGGCAAAGCTTAACTATATACTTATGTGTGATACCTCAGTCGGTGCAACTTTTATGGCGTGTACCGATATTATGAAAAAGTATTTTGCTGTTATATCAGGCAAAGTTAAATATGCAGAAGATTTTATGTATAAGATAATGCTTGCTGATAATATAAGACTTTGGCATTACGGGCGTGATGTAATATGGTATGAGTACGGTATAGGTATATCGACTGGAAGTAATGATAAGTGGGCTGCTCTTATAAAAAAGGACCAGGATGCGGTCGATGATATAATATTAGAGCGGTGCAGTGATAAATTTACGAAGAAATATTCAAAGTATTTATCAAAAATTAAGAAAAGCAGAATGCCTCAGGCATTATGTAAGATTGCAGTATTTCCTTCAAGTTTTTACTGGCTTTTAAAAGGGAAAATTAAAAAAAATTATACGAATACTCAAATCAGACTTGACTTTATCGAAAAATTGTTAGATAAATAATGAATGCAAAAAACAGGAGGGAAAAATATGCAGGTAGTAAAATATGTTTTTCAGCCACATGGAGATGACAGGGGACAGCTTGTTGCTTTGGAAGAGTTCAAGGATATCCCTTTTGAAATAAAGAGGGTTTATTATATGTATGATACAGCCAAAGGTGTTACAAGGGGATATCATGCACACAAAAAGCTTGAACAGATACTTATCTGTATTCATGGAAGCTGCAAGATACGTCTGGACAATGGCCGGGAAAAAAAGGTTGTTCCGTTGGAAAAGCCTTACGAAGGATTGTATGTATCAAATGATATGTGGAGAGAAATGTTTGATTTTTCGGACGACGCAGTGTTGATGGTTTTGGCATCTGAGCTTTACGATGAAGAGGATTACATAAGAGATTACGATGAGTTTTTAAAGTACGTCGGCATCGAAAGTAAATAACCTATGTGTTATTCGTGAAATTTACAAGTTTATGTTGTAAAATTATTGCAATAAAAAAGAAGAGTATATCATAAAAAGGAGACGGATATGAAAGTACCATTTGCCACATTTGAGCCAATGCATAATGAAATAAGAAAAGAGCTTGATGAAGCTTACAAAAGAGTTATGGACAGCAATTATTTTATACAGGGAAATGAATGTAAGCAGTTTGAGCAGGAATTTGCGGATTATTGCGGTGCAAAGCACTGTGTCGGGGTTGCGACCGGGCTTGATGCGATATATCTTATTCTTAAGGCTATGGATATTAAGACTGGTGACGAAGTTATTGTGCCATCAAATACATTTATAGCAACAGCTCTCGCAGTTTCATATACCGGGGCGACTCCTGTGTTTGTGGAGCCTGAAATTGATACGTACAATATAGATGTAACAAGAATAGAGGAAAAAATAACTCCGAATACCAAGGCGATTATTGCAGTGCATCTGCAGGGCAGACCTGCCGATATGGATGCAGTAAATGAGATAGCAAAAAAGCATGGACTTAAGGTTTTAGAGGATGCAGCTCAGGCGCACGGAACAAAATATAAGGGCAGAAGAGTAGGAGCATTGTCTGATGCGGCGGCTTTCAGCTTTTATCCGGGAAAGAATCTCGGAGCTTTGGGCGATGGAGGGTGTGTTGTGACTAATGATGACGATATCGCTTCAAAGGTGAGAGCCCTTGGAAATTATGGTTCTGATTATAAGTATCATCATATCTATCAGGGAACAAACAGCAGATTGGATGAGATGCAGGCAGCATTTTTAAGAGTAAAGCTTCCGTGCCTTGAAAAATGGAATGATGCAAGAAAGCAGGTTGCAAAAAGATATCTTTCAGAAATAACAAATCCTCTTATAAAGCTTCCTGTTGCAGCAGATAAGAATTATGACCATATATATCATGTATTTGTTATAAGATGTGACAGAAGAGATGAACTTGAAAAATATCTTAATGATAAGGGCATAGGAACAGTTAAGCATTATCCTATACCTATGCATATGCAGAAAGCATATGAGTCATTAAATATTCCTGAGGGAAGTCTGCCTATAGCAGAGGAAATAAGCAGAACAGTGCTTAGTATTCCTATGTATTATAATATGACAGATGAAGAGATTTCATATGTTATAGATGCTGTTAATAATTTTAATTAACAGCGGTGATTAAAATATAGACTGTGGAGAGAAAAATGAAGCAGATTGTAGAAATGCGAGAGATGCAGAGTGCGGCTCTTGAAGTATTAAAAGAATTTGCAAGAGTATGCGAGGAGCAGAATTTAAGGTATTTTCTTGTGTATGGCACTCTTATAGGTGCTGTGCGTCATAACGGTTTTATTCCGTGGGATGATGATATTGATGTTATGATGCCAAGAAAAGATTATGATAAGCTGCTTGAATATTATAAAGCGCATGACAGCAAAGACAGTGTATTTAAGCTTTTTAATATGGATACGTGCGCAGATTATCCGTATATGATATCAAGGCTTTGTGACACAAGATATTATATTGACACAGATAATGAAAAAGACTGCGGAATGGGTGTGTTTGTAGATATATATCCGTATGACGGTCTTGGAACCGATTATGCAGGTGCGGTAAAATATGCGCTTAAAGGAGACAGGCTTTCTTCTGCATGTTTTCAGTCGACAAGATTAAGATACACAACAAAGAACACAAAATCAATCATAAGAAATATTATAAAATTCCCTGTATTTATTATTTCAAAGATAATGGGAAAAGAGCATTACAGACGAAAGCTTGAAAATCTTGCCGGGAGGTATGATTATGAATCAAGTGAGTATGCTGCATGTGTCGTATGGCTTACCGGCGGAGAGAAAGATATCTTTAAAAGAGAATGGTTTGATGATTATATTATGATGGATTTTGAGGACGCAAAGTTTAGAATTCCAAAGGAATATGATAAGGTATTAAGACATACATTCGGAGATTATATGCAGCTTCCGCCAAAGTCAGAGCAGACGCCTCATCATTTTTATAAAGTATATAAAAAGTAATACAGCGTATTCTTTAAAGTTTAGGAGCATGATTTATGTCGCATAGTAAAAAAATATTCAGGAATACAATATTTAGCTTCGGAAGCAGAATTATAACGATTCTGCTTGGATTTGTCACAAGAAAACTGTTTATTATGTTTTTGAGCGATGAACTGCTTGGCTTGAATTCATTATTAACTGACCTTTTAGGACTTTTGAATCTGGCAGATATGGGACTTGGCGTAGCGGTTATGTTTAACCTGTACAAGCCTATTGCAGAAAAAGATGAGGAAAAGACAGGCAGGATACTTAATGCTGCAAAACGAATATACAATGTAGTCGGTGTCGGCATGATTGTTGCAGGTATTGTTTTAAGTCTGTTTATCCAATATCTTATTAAGGATAATCCGTATGATTTAAATTTTTTAAGAATAGTTTTTATAATAAATGTTATAAGCAGCGCGTCAACATACTTTTTTGTGCATAAACGTTTGTTTATGACTGCATGCGAAGATATTCATCTTACAAATATTGTAGATATAATTATGAGTATTGCAGGCTCTGTTTTAAAAATTGCGGCAGTTGCAGTATTCAAAAATTATTATCTGTTTATTATCATAGGAGCAGTTCAGGCATTTGCTTCAAATTTATTTGTAAATTTCGTATGCAATAAAAAGTACCCTTATCTTAAGAAAGTAACGGGTTATACTAAGAGTGAAATGAGTGCTTTGTTTGCAAATATAAGACAGCTTATACCTAATAAGATAAGCAGCTATGTATTTTCAAACACTGATAATACTATAATTTCAGCTTTTGTCGGACTTTCGGGAGTGGCGTTATATACAAATTATTCAAGTATAGTTCTGCAGGTATTCATGATGGCATCGATGGTTGCAAATGTATTTAAGGTGTCTTTCGGTAATGTTTTGCAGGAAAGCGGTGACAGGTCAAAGCATATATTTTTCCTGCATGGTTATCAGCTGCTTCAGTTTTTCTATTCGTCAATATGCGGTGTAGCTATGTTCTGTCTGCTTGATGATTTCGTAGGATATCTTTACGGAAGTGAGTATATTATATCAATTTATTGTGTCGTTGCTTTAACGATTGATTTCTTTATACACAGTATGTATCAGCCGTTGTCAATGATGCTTGAGGTACTCGGCGAATTTAAATCATTAAAGAATCAGGAAATATTTTCAATGATATTAAATATAGTTGTATCAATAGGTCTTGTAATACCTTTCGGTATAGTGGGCCCTATAATAGGTACATTGACTGTAGATATATTTACGACAATTTTCAGATTTTATTCAGTGCTTTATAAATATTACAGAGAGTATTTTGGTGAGTATGTAAAGAAAATGATTGGATATGGTATTGTGTTTATTGCGCAGTACGTAATTCTGTATTTTGCACTTCAGTTTGTTGTGTTGGATTCAAAGTTTATTCAGATAATAGTAAAAGGTATTATATGCTGTGTTGTGGTGATTGCAAGTAATATACTTATTTACAGAAAGACTGATGAATTTGCTTATCTTAAGAGCAGATTTATAAAAAGGCGGGGGTAAACTGATGAATATAAAAGACTGGTTATTAAAAAAATATCTTGATGCCAAATCATTTTCTAATCTTGTGTGTTTAAAGAAAAAAATGCGTGATAAAAAGGGAGATAAAATAAGAGTTGTATTTATCTGCCAGTATATACCTGCGTGGAATAAGGCTGTAAGTATATACAATGAAATGAAAAACAATTCACGGTTCGAGGTTTCTTTATTGTGTGTGCCGGGAATTGCGGGTGATAAGAAATTTGAAAACAGTGATAATGATACTTATGATTATTATATAAATAATAATTACGAAGCGGTAAACTCACTTAATGAAGATGGAACTTATAAGGAACTTAAGAGTATAAATCCTGATTATGTTTTTTATTTAAGACCGTATGATGAGCATCTTCCGGAAGTTTACAGGGCAAGTACAGTATGTAAATATGCTAAGGTTTGTATTGTACTGTATGGAATGGTATTTTCAAAAGAAGACATGATTGTGGCTGTAAACAGAAATTTTTTCAGAAATGTATATATGTATTTTGCCGAAACCAAGGCTGTTGAGGAAAAAAACAAAAAGTCATTCAGGCTTACACATTGGCTCGGTTTGCAAAAAACAGTTTATCATGGTATGCCCGCTCTTAAAATGATAGCTGATGCTGCAGATGAAAAGTCGGAATCATGGAGCTTTTCAGATAATAAGTTCAGGGTAATGTGGACGCCGAGATGGACGACGGATCCGAAGCTTGGCGGAAGTAATTTCTTTACTTATAAAGATTGGTTTTTTGATTATGCGGATAAAAACCGCGATGCAGATTTTCTGTTCAGACCGCACCCGCTTGCTTTTGATAATTTTATAAAGACAGGTGAGATGACTGAAGAAGAGGTGGCGGAATATAAGAAACGCTGTGAACAGACACCTAACGTATCGCTTGATAAACAGAAAGAATATGTTGGTACAATGTGGGAATCAAGCGTTTTGGTAAGTGACATATCAGGAGTTATGCCTGAATATTTTGTGACTGGTAAACCGATTATTTACTGTGCGTCAAACATGGAACTGCATATTGTCGAGCATACTAAAATGCTGCTTAGCGGCTGTTATATAGTAAATAACGCGGCGGAGCTTGAAGTGCGTCTTGATAAGTTAAAAAGAGGTGAAGATGAGCTTTTTGATAAAAGACAGCATATTATACAGGAACTTTTCGGTAAATCATTGGATAATCCTGCCAGCATGATAGTGCAGGAAATTGTTAAAGATTGGAGCAATAAGTGAGACTTAGAAAGTTAGAGAAAAAAGATGCACCGTTAATGTATGAATGGATGCACGATGAGGATATTGTAAAGGATTTATATACTGATTTTATGAGCAAGACAATAGATGATTGTGAGTGCTTTATTAAGATGAGTGAAGATACTTCAAAGAATTTAAACCTTGCAGTCGTAAATGATGAAGATGAGTATATGGGTACAGTAAGCTTAAAGCATATTGACAGACAAAATAAAAATGCTGAGTTTGCTATAACAATACGAAGCTGTGCTACGGGCAAAGGATTTTCATCATGGGCTATGAAGCAGATAATTGATATTGCATTTAAAGAATATCAACTTGAAGAAGTTTATTGGTGTGTTTCATATAAAAATGCCAGGGCTGTAAGATTTTACGATAAAAATGGGTATATAAGAACAACAAATGTTCCTGATATTATCAAAAATAATTATACCGAGGACTTGCTTAAAGATTTCTACTGGTATTGTGTAAGCAGAGGAACAAGCCTTTAAAAGTAAAGGTTTGCTCCTCTCCTTTTTGTTCAAAGTATTGACAATATATGAGCATATATGTAAAATGAATTCGATGTTCAATCAAATTGGTTAAAACATACTATTTGAACAAAAGAGACAATTAAATATTAATTGACAATTTTTATTAAGGGGTAAAGTTATGAAATTATTAAAGAATTTAAAGAAAGCATTTGTTTCAGTATTTTTGCTTGCAATGACAGCCACTGTTTTTACAGGATGCGGAGGCAGTAAGGAAAAAGTTCTTATATACACAAGTTCAGAGGACTATGTTGTTGAATATCTTAATAAGAGACTTTCAGAAGAGTTTCCTGATATTGATGTTAATGTTGAGTATATGTCAACAGGAAATTTAGCAGCCAAGCTCGCAGCAGAGGGGACTTCAACAGACTGTGATATTATTGGAGAGCTTGAGTACGGTTATCTGGCACAGCTTGATAATTCTGGAGTTTTGGCTGATTTATCTTCATATGACAGAAGTATATATATGGAAGATACATACGTGAGTGATAATTATACAGTTGAAATAAGAAGCGGCGGCGGAATTATAGTTAATACCGAGCTTCTTAAAGAGAAAGGTCTTGCAGAGCCAAAGAGCTATGAGGATTTATTAAAGCCTGAATATAAAGGTCTTATTTCAATGCCTAATCCTAAATCATCAGGCACAGGATATATGTTCCTTAAAAGTCTTGTTAATGCAATGGGAGAAGAATCAGCATTTGAATATTTTGATAAGCTTACACCGAATATCTTACAGTACACTTCATCAGGCTCAGGTCCTGTAAATGCACTTGTACAAAAGGAAGCAGCGATAGGTCTTGGTATAACGAGCAATGCAGTTGTAAAGATTAATGAGGGAGCACCGTTAAAGATATTATTTTTTGACGAAGGTTCTCCATACACCCTTTATGGTCAGTCAATTATAAAGGGCAAAGAGACAAATGAGAGCGTTAAAAAGGTATATGATTTCCTTGTGAATAAATACGTCTATGAGGTGAATGAAAAGTTTTATCCTGAAAAAATATTTAAGGATGTAAATAATAAACTTGAAAATCATCCTGAAAATATAAAATACGCAGACATGAGCAACAATACTATTGAAGAGAAAGAACGTCTGCTGGGTAAGTGGAAGTATTGATAATTCAAGAAAAAGTGATTGAAAATGAGGTAAATAATGAGATTATTTGAAAAAGCAAAGAAATTTTTTGCGGCAGCTTTATTGACTGCGGTAGCTGTACCAACGCTTCTTACAGGATGCGGAAGTAATAAGGAAAAGGTTCTTGTATACACAAGTTCAGAGGACTATGTTGTTGAATATCTTAATAAGAGACTTAAGGAAGAGTTTCCTGATATTGACGTGACTGTTGAATATATGTCTACCGGAAATCTTGCAGCCAAGCTTGTGGCGGAGGGAACTTCAACAGATTGTGATATTATTGCAGAGCTTGAATATGGTTATCTGGCACAGCTTGACAATGCCGGAATTTTAGCTGATCTGTCTTCGTATGACAGAAGCAAATATGTTGAAGATACTAAAGCAAGTGATAACTATATGCCGGAAATACGTGTCGGCGGAGGTATTATTGTAAATACAGAGCTTCTTAAGGAAAAAGGTGTTGCAGAGCCAAAAAGCTATGAGGATTTATTAAAGCCTGAATATAAAGGACTTATTTCAATGCCGAATCCAAAGTCATCAGGTACAGGATATATGTTCCTTAAAAGTCTTGTTAATGCAATGGGAGAGCAAGCAGCATTTGAATATTTTGATAAGCTTACACCAAACATTTTACAGTACACTTCATCAGGTTCAGGCCCTGTAAATTCACTTGTACAAAAGGAAGCTGCAATCGGACTTGGAATGACAAGTAATGCGGTTGTAAAGATTAATGAGGGCGCACCTTTGAAGATATTGTTTTTTGATGAGGGATCTCCTTATACATTGTATGGACAGTCAGTTATAAAAGGCAAAGAGACAAATGCGAGCGTTAAAAAAGTGTATGATTTTCTTGTAAATAAGTTTATTTATGAGACAAATGAAAAGTTTTTCCCTGAAAAGGTATTTACGGACATTGATAACAAGCTTGACAATTATCCGTCTGATATAAAATACGCAGACATGAGCAGCAATACGATAGAAGAGAAAGAACGTCTGCTTGATAAGTGGAAGTATTAATAAAAGAGGTATGATTATTATGGAAAAGGTTAAAATTTCAGCAGACAGTCTTTTAATGCAGTATGGTGAAAAGTGTGCACTTGATAATGTTAGCTTTAATGTTATGAAGGGTGAATTTTTATCAATACTCGGTCCGTCGGGATGCGGAAAAACTACTATTTTAAGAATACTTATGGGATTATTGGAGCCTACAGGCGGAACTGTGCTTAAGGATGGAAAAGACATAACATATGCAAAGCCTTACGAGAGAGGTATAGGCATTGTGTTCCAGAATTATGCTCTGTTTGAAAATATGACTGTACTTGAAAATATAGAGTATGCACTTAAAATCAGAAAAGAAAATAAATCTGCCGAAGCTAAGGCAAAAGTGCGCAGTCGTGTTATGGATATGATTGAACATATGGGTTTGAAGGAATATATAAATAAAAAGCCGATTCAGTTATCAGGAGGACAGCAGCAGAGAGTAGCTATTGCAAGAACACTTGTTATGAATCCGGATGTAATTTTATTTGATGAGCCGATGTCTGCACTTGACGCCGCAACAAGAATATCTTTAAGAAAGGTTCTTAAGGATATTCAGAAAGAATTCGGTACAACAATGATTTATATCACACATGATCAGGAGGAGGCATTTGCAATGTCTGACAGAATAATGGTTATGAGAAAATCAAAAGTTGTACAGATAGATACTCCTGAAAATATAGTTAAGAATCCGGCAGATGATTATATTAAGGAATTTGTTCTTGATAATATTCAGACAAAGGTTGACTCTCTTATTAAGTATGTGAGGTCGTAAATATGAATGGAAATAATAAAGAAATTGCAGTAAGAAAAAAGGGACTGCATTTTGGAAAGGCTGATACAACAAAGCTGCTTTTGGCGGCAATTTTTATATCAATGGTATTTCTGCCTCTCATAAGAATGTTTTTACATATGGATGCAAAAAGTATAAGCGGGGTTTTATCTTCGCCTAATTTTGCGTCATCGGTATGCAATTCACTAATAGCAACCGTTATTGCGACAGTAATTACAATAATTTTGGCTTTTGTTGCGGCAATATGCGTTGAGAGAACAAAAATTAAGTTTAAGGGACTTTTTTCAATATTATTTGTGCTTCCTATGCTTGTTCCGTCAATATCAAATGGTATGGGGCTTGTAATACTTTTTGGAAATAACGGTATATTTACAAAGCTGTTTAATGTGAATTTCGGAATATACGGGCTTAAGGGAATTGTGCTTGGATCTGTGCTTTACGCATTTCCTGTGGCATTTCTTATGTTTTCAGACGTAATAAAATATGAGGATGGAACTCCTTATGAGGCTGCAAAAGTGCTTGGATTATCAAAAATAAGACAGTTTATGGCAATTACGCTTCCGTATATGAGAAAGCCGCTTATAACGGTAATATTTTCAACGTTTACGCTTATAGTTACAGATTACGGTGTACCGCTTATGGTCGGAGGCAAGTTTACGACTGTTCCTGTAGTTATGTATCAGCAGGTAATAGGCCAGCTTGATTTCGGAAAGGGTTCGGTATATGGCTCAATCCTGCTTATACCTGCAGTTATAGCATTTATTATTGATATTATAAACAGGGACAGAGGAAACAGTGCTTTTGTTGCAAGAAAATATGAGCCTTCAAATGGAAAACTTAAAAAAGTCGTTTCATATGTGATTTGCGGACTTTGTGCATTATATACGTTGCTTCCTATATTTTCATTTATAGTACTTGCTTTCGCAAAGGATTATCCTAATAATATGAGCTTTACGCTTGATAATTTTCAGAAGGCAATAAGGCTTAGGGCAGACGATTATCTTTTGAATTCTATAATAATCGCACTTCTTGTTTCCTTAGCAGGTATAGTTATTTCGTTCCTTACGGCTTATATGTCTGCGAGAATGAAATCAAAGACTTCTATGCTTCTTCATTTGTCAGCGATGACGTCAGCAGCGATACCGGGAATTGTTCTCGGCCTTTCATATGTGCTTACATTTAAGGGAAGTCCTGTTTATGGAACGATTATTATACTGGTTATGGTAAACCTTGTGCATTTTATAGCATCACCGTATTTGATGATTTATAATTCATTGTCAAAGGTTAATGAAAATCTTGAGGCAGTTGCATTTACGCTTGGAATCAACAGAATACATATGATAAAAGATGTATTTTTACCTATGTGCAAAAATACACTGTTTGAAATGTTTTCATATTTCTTTGTAAACTGTATGATTACAATTTCTGCGGTATCATTTTTAGCAAATACTGCAAATAAGCCGGTTGCGCTTATGATAAATCAGTTTGAAGCTCAGCTTCAGCTTGAATGTGCAGCAATAGTATCACTTATGATTCTTGCAGTTAACTTAATAATAAAAGGTATTTTTCATTTATTGAAATTAAATAGGGAATGGAGATAAAAAATGGAGATGAGTGTAAGCAATCAGACAGAAAGCAGTAAGCTGACAAGAAAGCAATTTGACGTAATGACCGTATTGATTGAAGAAAAAGATAAAATTTCACAAAGAGAGCTTGCCAAAATAACCGGCTACGGACTCGGTACAGTTAATAAGGTTTTAAAAGAACTTGATGAGTCAGGTTATGTAACAGATGGTGCAGTTACAGATAAGGGTATTGAGGCATTAGAGCCATATAAGGTCAAGAGAGCTATTATAATAGCAGCAGGCTTTGGTTCAAGGCTTGTGCCGATAACATTAAATACACCTAAGCCGCTGGTAAGGGTAAACGGAAGCCGTATTATCGACGGACTGCTTGATGCCATAGTTGAAGCCGGGATTGAGGAAATATATATTGTAAGAGGTTATCTTGCAGAGCAGTTTGACCAGCTTTTATATAAGTATCCTATGATAAAATTCATCGAAAATCCGGCATATAATGAAGCTAACAATATATCATCAGCGATGTGTGTAAAGGATCTTCTTGAAAATGCGTATGTGCTTGAAGCGGATTTACTTTTGCATAATAAAAAGCTTATTAAAAAATATCAGTATACGTCAAACTTCTTAGGAATATCTGTTGAGCGTTCTGATGACTGGATATTTACGGTTAAGAACGGAATTATTCAGGAGCAGAAAGTTGGCGGTGAAATATCAGAAAAAATGAAGGACAACGGAAGAGAGCTTTATCAGGAAGTAGGCATTTCTTACTGGTCTAAGGAGGATGGTAAAAAGCTGTCAGGACATATACAGAAGGTTTTCGAGATGCCCGGCGGAAAAGAACGTTACTGGGATCAGGTTCCTTTTGCGTTTTTTGGCTCAGAATACAGTGTTGAAATTCGTGAATGTTTATTTGATGATATAATAGAAATTGATACTTTCAGAGAATTAAAAATGATTGATAAAACTTACGATGTATAATGGACAAAATGGAATAAAAGTAGTATACTTAGTTTCTAATTATTTACATTATTAAGCAAAATCGAGGGTTAGTGATGAGTAAAAAGAAAAAAATGTCAAGAAGAGAGCGTGCAAGACAGCAGAAAATCAAGAAGATGCTAACTATAACAGGCATTGGAATGAGTCTTATACAGCTCATGGTTTCTATAATATTTATGGTGTTTTTGCATGTGGTATCGTTAGTGCCTATGGTTTATGAGGTGCTGATTGGCATTGTTTTGGTGCTTATGTCAGTTCTGGTGTTTATAACACAGAGATGGAAAGTGCCGGGAATTATGACAAAGATACTTTCTTTAGTTATGACAATAGTTCTTATTACAGGTTGTGTTTATCTGAATGTAACAAAGGGTGCGCTTGAGAAGATGTCCGGTGAAGATACAACAACTTCAAAGGTAAGCATATATGTGTTAAAGGACAGCACAGTAAATGAACTTAAAGACTTAAACAATAAAACATGCGGCAAGATAGAAGATGTCAATAATCATACTACAGAGCTCATGATGAATGAAATTAAAAAGGACTCTTCTGTGAAGCTTACATATAAGGATTATTCCGGTATTACAGATGTGGCCGACGCTCTTTATGACAAAAAGGTCGATGCAGTTTTGTTAGACGAAGCACATGTGGGCGTTATAAGCCAGATGGAGGGATATGAAGATTTTGAGAATAAGACGCGAGTTATATTTTCAAAAGAATTCGAGATAAAAAATGATAAAGATGATGATGAAAATGTAAGACTTAACAAAGATATAATGACAGTTTACATAAGCGGTGTCGACGTAAAGGGAAAGCCGAGCGTTAACAGCAGAAGTGATGTCAATATTATTGCGACGATTAATTTTAAGACACATCAGATTTTTCTTGTAAATACGCCGAGAGATTATTATGTTCCGTTGAGTATCTCTAAAGGTGTGCGTGATAAGCTTACACATGCAGGTTCATATGGCGTAAACGTGTCTGTAGATACGTTGAGTATGCTATACGGTATCAATATTGATTATTATGTAAGAGTTAATTTTTCAGGTTTTATTGAGATTATTGATAAACTTGGAGGAATTACGGTGAATTCGGATTATGAATTTGATACACTCCATTATAACACTCACATTGTAAAAGGCGAGAATCACTTAAATGGTGAGCAGGCCTTAGGATTTGCGAGAGAGAGATATTCCTTTGGAGAGGGAGATAAGCAGCGCGGTAAGAATAATATGATTATTATAGAGGCTCTTATTAATAAGCTGTGTTCACCTGCCATACTTAAGAATTATACAGGTATCTTAAATGCAGTATCAGAAAATATTGCGACAGATATGCCATACAGTGAGATATCAGATTTAGCAAAGATGCAGTTATCTGAAAATCCATCATGGGATTTCCAGACATACAGCGTTGATGGATATGGTGATTCAAAAAGCACATACTCTTCAAGCTTAAGATCATCGGTATTAATACCTTATGAAGATACAATAGCTACTGCAAAGGCTTTATTTGAAAAAATTCACAATAATGAAGTTATAGATGCAGAGGCTGTTGAGGCCGAAACCAAGAAAAATGCTACGTCAGCCAATTAAATAATCTTAAATCAAAATGCGGCAGTTTTAAATTAAAACTGCCGCATTCTTTGCATAAAAATCAGTTGCGTTTTTTTGAAAATTGAGTATAATTATATGGTATGCTTATAAGTGGAATTTTATGCATAGATTTTACATAATAATTGCAGGAGGAATTCATGGAAAAACAGGAAAAATTTGATGGAGAAGTTGAAATCGATTTGATGCAGATAATGAGGCTGTTAGTATCAAAGTTATGGATTATTATATTGGCTGCGCTTATTTTGGGAACTGTAGCTATAATAGGCACAAAAGCGTTTATTACACCTCTTTATCAGTCATATACAAGATTATATATTGTTAACAGACAGAACAGTACTACTACAACAGTAAATGATATTAATGCTTCTACACAGCTTGTAAAGGATTATAAGGTTCTTGTGACAAGTCTTCCGGTTGTAGATCAGGTTATAAGTGATTTGGGAATTGACATGACATCTGATGAACTTATAAGTAAGATAAACTGTAAGATTGAGACTGATTCACGAGTTCTTACGGTAACAGTTACAGATGAGGATCCATATCTTGCAAAACAGCTTGTTGATGCAATAGCAGATGTATCTGCAAAGCGAATTACATCAGTAATGAAGATAGAGGGCGTTGAGGTAATACAGTATGGACGTGTACCGTCAGCACCATCAAGTCCTAATACAACAAAAAACGCGGCAATTGGTGCAATTCTTGGAGCAGTTGCAGCAATGGCAGTTATCATTATAAGATTTTTGCTTGATGATACAATAAAAAATTCTGATGATGTAGAAAAGTATCTTGGAACAAGTACTCTTGCTCTTATTCCTATAACGGAAGAAGAATATAATGGTATGAAAAAAAGCAAAAAGATAGGTTTATTTGGAAAGAGAGGCTAAGCACTGATGGAAACTATCAATATAGAGAAGTTAAAAAGAACAGATTATCAGTCACAGGAAAGCTATAAAAATTTAAGAACTAATATAATGCTTAGCGGTAAGGAAAACAGGGTTATTATGTTTACAAGCTGTTCTCCTAACGAGGGTAAGTCAACAGTTTCGTTTAATCTTGCTTTATCTATGGCAGAGAGTGGTAAAAAAGTCCTTTTTCTTGATCTTGATTTAAGAAAATCAGTTCTTGTAGGAAGATATAAAATCCGTAAGGCAATTAAAGGTGTGACGCATTATCTTGCAGGACAGTGTGATTTGTCAGAGGTTATTTACCACACAAATAACACGGGTCTTGATATGGTTTTATCTGGTCCTGTACCTCCAAATCCTGCAGAGCTTCTTGACAGCGATTATTTCAGGGATATGATGAGAAGACTTAAGGCAAATTATGAATATATAATTGTGGATACGCCGCCGCTCGGAAGTGTTATAGATGCAGCCATAATTGCGCAGTCATGTGATGCGGCAGTTGTTGTTATTGCAGCAAATTCAGTAAGTTATAAGTTTGCACAGAATGTAATGGAGCAGCTTAAGAAGACAAAGATAAGGATTATCGGTACTGTTCTTAATAAGGTTGATTTAAGCGAGAACGGATATTATGGTAAATATTACGGTAAATACTATGGCAAGTATTATGGTAAATATTATGGAAATGATGAGAAAAAACTTAAAACAACACCGGTTTCCCAGGTCAAAACAGCGCAATCTGTAAAGAGCAGCACAATGGTAAAGAAATAAATACATTTAGATTAATTTGAAAGATATGAGTGGAGGGTAAGGTTGAAAAGTAAAATATATATTACAGTATGCCTTATTGTTATAGTTATACTTTTGTGCTTTGGAGTGTTTTCAATAACGTCGGGAGATAAGAAAGCTCCTGAAATCACTGTAAGTCAAAATACAATAACATATCATCAGGGAGAGGACAGATCGGTGCTTCTTGAAGGAGTGACTGCAATTGATGATAAAGATGGTGACGTTTCATCATATGTTATGGTTGAATCTGTTATTGTTATGGAAAACGGAAACTCAGCGAGAGTAAAGTATGTTGCAAAAGATAAGCATAATAATGTCGCAAGGGCAGACAGAATTGTAAATTATGTCGGTGACGGCAGTAATGTGACAAACAGTGATGAATCTGATGATAATACAGCAGGTGAAGGAGAGACTCAGACAGGCCAGCAGTCTGAAACAGAAACTGCTTCAAATTCTGCAGAGGAAACACAGACTCAGCCTGCAACAGATTCACAAAGTCCAGACAAGCCTGTACTTACACTTAGCCAGAGTGAAGTGACAATAAAAAAGGGCGACAGCTTTAATCCGGTGAGCTATGTTTCAGATATAACAGATGATAAGGATAGTACAGATAATCTGTACAGAAGAATAATTGTTGACGGAGAGAAGAATACATCAGTTGCAGGTGATTATACACTTACAATTTATTGTTCTGATACTGATGGCAATTATTCAAATAAAAGTACTTTAAAATTAAAAGTGACAGAATAAGATAATAAATAATAAAAGTTTTAGATGCGCCCGAAATGGGCGCATTTTTTACTTTATAGGATTACAGGTGTTAATGACCTTTTGACCAGGGCTTTTAAATATATTATAATAATTATACTGAGTGCAATCAGAGGCGGTAAATATAAGCTGCATTGTGCTGCAAATTATGAATGATTATTATGAATATTTTGCTTGGAGGTAAAAGATATGCGCAAAGAAGAAATTTGTTTTAAATCATCTAATGGAGAGTCTAAGCTTTATGCTGTGAAATGGCTTCCTGATGATGGGAATTACAGAGCTGTAGTACAGATTTCACATGGAATGGTTGAATATATTGAAAGGTATGAAGAGTTTGCAAAATTCTTGACTGACAGGGGATTTTTGGTTGTGGGACATGATCATGCAGGTCATGGGAAATCTGCTGAAAAAGAGGAAGATTTTGGGTATTTTGGGAATTATGGAAATAATCCGAGTGATGTACTTGTAAGGGATATGCATAAGCTTAGGACTAAAATGCAGAATGAAAATCAGGGAATTCCGTATTTTATGCTGGCACACAGCATGGGTTCATATATGCTCAGAAAATATATTACAATATATGGCGATAATCTTGATGGGGCAATAATAGTCGGAACAGGGTTTATAGCGCAGCCGGCTGTTATTTTTATAAAAATGCTTACTAAAATATTGGCTGTTTTTAAAGGTTGGCGATACAGAAGCAGTTTTATACAGCAGCTTACCTATACAAAACCATACAGAAAATATGATTTGACAGGGAAAGATATTGAAAGAAACTGGCTGACAAAGGATTTGGAGATTGTAAAAAAATATTATGCAAAAAAAGAATGCAGGTTTACATTTACTTTAAATGCATATATGGGATTATTTTGTGCTGTAGGGTATGATGCGAAGATTAAGAATGCAAAGAAGATACCAAAAGATTTGCCTTTGCTTATGATATCAGGTGAGGAAGATCCTGTAGGAGATTTGGGAAAAGGTGTCAAAAAAGCTTATAAAATGTATAAGGCAGTGGGAATTAAGGATATAACCTGTAAGCTTTATCCGGGAGACAGACATGAGATTATTAATGAAACTGACAGATATATTGTGTTTGAGGATGTTTATAAGTGGCTCAGACTTCATTTGAAATAGTATTTATAAAACTTGCAGACATAGATATTGTCTGACTTTTTGCCAAAATTTAGATATGGATATTATCAGAGATTTGTGATACAATATCTTCTGCTTCAATATTAGCATTATGTTCAATATTGAGGTGTGTCACAATGGATTTATTATACTTTTGTGCAGGCATAAGTGGAATCAGAGATTTGGACACTGTAATCTTAATAAATTTAGAACAGGAACAAAGTATGAATAATATACAAAAATTTTTAGATAATATCAAATCGTTTTTTAAGGAAAAAAGGAATATTGCGGTATGTGTTGCTGCACTGATGCTTATTTTGGCAGCAGGAGTGACAGCATTTGTTGTACATAACAGGAATAAAGGGAAAAATGCAGAATTAAGCGCAGCAGCAGACGGGATAAAAGAAACTGTTACTCAGACGCAGGAAACACAGACAGAGTCACAGACACAGGAGACGGAAGCACCTGAATTGACTCTGATTAGTCTTGAGACTGTAAGTGAAGAAGATTCGATTACTGTAAATATAGTCGATGAAAATAGAAAAACAGTTAAAGGACAGGATTTTGTCGTAAATCTTATGACAGGCTCTAAAAAAGATAATGAAAAAAATATAAAGACAGTTCAGGAAGCAGGGGATGATATTGCGCAGCAGGAAGAGAAGGCAAAGGAGATAGATGCACAGACATATTCTGATAAGGATATGGATGGAAGTGTAGTGATTAAAGATTTATCAGTAGGAACGTATACAGTTGTTCTTTGTCAAAAGGAGGGGTTTGCATTGCCTGATGCAGCAGAGGCAACTGTAGTTAAGTATGAGGTTGAACAGGATATTCTCGATAAAGTAGAAGAACAGAATGAAGAAAATGCCAAGGAAGATATGGTACAAAGACCGCAGGAGGATAATTCAGAGGGCGGAGTTATTGTACCGATAAAACCATCGGAGAAACCGACAGAAGTACCGACAGAAAAACCATTGGAAAAACCAACAGAAAAGCCTACTGATACTCCGACTGAGCCGGGAACAGAAAATCCAGGAGAAATTCCAAGTGAACCGTCAACTGATGCACCTACGCAGGCGCCTGCAGAGCCGCCGACAAAACCTGAAATTACACATGACGGCTGGGTGGAAATAGCAGGTGATATGTACTATTATGAAAATGGTACTGCATGCACAGGCTGGAAACAAATTGAAGGAATACAGTATTATTTTGATGATGATGGAATATTAAGCTCAGAATTAGTTATTGATGTGTCTACATTTCAAGGTACCATCGACTGGGATAAGGTTAAGGCATCAGGTATAGAATATGCGATGATACGAGTTGGATACAGGGGTTACGAAAGCGGAAAGCTTGTAAAGGATGAGCAGTTTGAAAGAAATATAAAAGAAGCTTCACGTGTCGGAATAAAGATTGGAGCATATGTATTTACACAGGCTATAAATACGCAGGAAGCTGTTGAAGAGGCAAGCTTTATTGTAAAAGCAGTTGAGGGGTATAATATTTCGCTTCCTCTTGCGATAGATGTGGAATATGCAAACGGAGGTAACGGAAGAGGTGATAAACATACACCGTCCGAGAGAACTGCTATTATTAATGCATTTGCTAAAACTGTAGCTGATGCAGGATATACACCTATGGTTTATGCGAGCAAAAGCTGGCTTACTGATTATATTGATACGCCAAACATAACAGGTATATGTAAAATATGGGTGGCTCAGTATAATGATACATGCACTTACAAAGGACATTTTGATATGTGGCAATTTACAAGCAAAGGTTCGGTAAGCGGAATACGCGGAAATGTTGATGTAAGTGCAATGAAAAAAGGCTTTTTGAGAAGTTTAAGAAATGGAGAAAACTAATGAAGGTAATGTTTATATCATTAGGGTGTGATAAAAACCTTGTAGATACTGAAAATATGCTTGGTATATTAAGAACAAAAGGGTTTGAATTTACTGACGATGAAATGCAGGCAGATGTTATTGCAATAAATACCTGCTGTTTTATAAATGATGCCAAGCAGGAGAGTATTGAAACTATTTTGCAGATGGCAGAAAGAAAAAAAGACGGAGTATGTAAAGCTCTTGTTGTTGCAGGCTGTCTTGCGCAAAGATATCAGGATGAAATTATTAAAGAAATTCCGGAGTTAGATGCGTTTATTGGTACATCGTCTTATGATAAGATAGGTGAGGCAATAATTTCGGTTCTTGAGGGAAAAGGTTACAGATGTGCCGACGATGCAGACAGACTGGTTGTCACAAATGAGAACAGAGTTATAACCACAGGCGGTTTTTATGAATATTTAAAAATTGCCGAGGGTTGTGATAAGCATTGCACGTATTGTATTATACCAAAGATACGAGGAAGCTACAGAAGCTACACTGTTGAATATCTGGTAAAACAGGCTGAATTTCTTGTGAATGCAGGTGTTAAGGAACTGATTCTCGTTGCGCAGGAAACAACCATGTATGGTGTGGATTTGTATGGTAAGAAAAGCCTGCCTATGCTTATCAGGGAGCTTGCAAAGATAGAGGAACTTAAATGGATACGTATACTTTACTGTTATCCTGAGGAGATAGACGATGAGCTTATTGAAGTAATAAAAAATGAGCCTAAGGTATGTCATTATCTTGATATGCCGATACAGCATGCAAGCGACAATATTTTAAGGAAAATGGGCAGAAGAACCAACAAGCAGCAGCTTGTAGAAATTATAGGAAAGCTTAGACGCGAAATTCCTGATATTGCGCTCAGAACAACGCTTATAACCGGTTTTCCAACTGAGACACAGCAGGATTTTGAGCAGCTATATGAGTTTGTTGACGAGATGGAATTTGACAGGCTCGGAGTATTTACATATTCACCGGAGGAGAATACGCCTGCGGCACAGATGGACGGACAGATAGATGAGGATGTAAAGGCTGTAAGAAGAGATGAAATTATGCAGCTGCAGCAGGAGGTCTCAATCGATATCGCAAACGATATGATTGGAAAGATTGTTGACTGTATAATAGAAGGAAAAATTGAGGATGATGATGTCTATGTGGGTCGCTCTTATAAGGATGCGCCTAATGTGGATGGTTATGTTTTTATAAATTCCAAAGAAAATCTTATGTCCGGAGATATGGTTAAGGTTCATATTGAGCATGCAAAGGAATATGATTTAATAGGCAGTATAGTCTGATTTGTGTCAATGCGCATTTGACATAAACATATTATTAATAAAAGTTTGCGCAGGAATGAGGAGTATAATGAATTTACCAAATAAACTTACAGTTTTAAGAACAGCGCTGATACCAGTGTTTTTAGTGTTTTTGTACACGGATTTCTGGGGTAAGGCAAACGCATATATTGCGGTGGCGGTATTTGTTATAGCAAGCCTTACGGATTTGCTTGACGGAAAAATAGCAAGAAAATATAATCTTGTAACGAATTTCGGCAAATTTATGGATCCGCTTGCAGATAAGCTGCTTGTGTGTTCTGCACTTATAGCGTTGGTGGGACTTGGAAAAGTGCCTGCATGGATAGTAATTATTATAATTGCGAGAGAATTTATAATAAGTGGATTAAGACTTGTTGCTTCAGACAGCGGTGTTGTAATCGCGGCAAGCTATTGGGGAAAATTTAAGACAACATTCCAGATGGCTATGATTATTGGTTTGATTTTGAATCCTCCGATACCGTATATGGATGTTATTAATCAGGTACTTATTTATATAGCTCTTATACTTACAATAATATCAATGATTGATTACATAAAGAAAAACTATAAAGTATTTTTGGAAGGTTCATTAAAATGACAGATTTGGCAGAAAATACAAAAGAAGAATCTGTTGAACAAAAAAGTATTGAGCAAAAGGTTGTAGAACTCTTAAAAAAAAGAAAAATGCTGATAACGACAGCAGAATCATGTACAGCAGGCCTTGTGGCTTCTGCAATAGTAAATGTTGCAGGAGCATCATCTGTATTTAAGCAGGGCTATATTACGTATTCAGACAATGCAAAGCATGAGCTTTTGGGAGTTAAAGAACAAACATTAAAAAAATATTTTGCAGTCAGCAAAGAAACTGCATTTGAGATGGCAAAAGGCGGTGCTGATGCCGCCGCCGCAGACGTGTGTGTTGCGGTTACAGGCGTTGCAGGCCCTGATACGGAGGATGGAAAGCCGGTAGGACTGGTTTACATCAGTTGCTGTGTAAATGGATATGTCACAGTAAAGAAATTTACTTTTGATGGTGACAGGGCGAAAATTAGGAATCAGGCTGCTTATGAAGCATTAAATTTAGTATATGATTGCATAAAATAATAAAACAGAAAAATAGCAGCAGCAGAAATTGAACCGATAAAAATTAAAAATAAATAATATATAATAAATAGTAAGGAGTAAAAATTTATGAATGTAGGAGTTTACAAGGATGAACAGAGGATAGGACAGGCTGCTGCGAGTGTTTTTGCCGCTCAGGTTATATCTAAGCCGGACAGTGTTTTAGGACTTGCTACAGGTTCTTCACCTATTCCGGTTTATAATTGTCTTATTGAAATGTATAAAAAGGGGATTGTTGATTTTTCTAAAGTAACAACATTTAATCTTGATGAGTATATCGGTTTAACACATGAGCATCCTCAGAGCTATTATTATTTTATGCAGAAAAATTTATTTTGCGGAATTAATATTAATGAAGACGCTGTTCATGTTCCTTGCGGCACAGCAGAGGACATAGATAGTGAGGGTGTAAATTATGATAAAATGATTGATGCTGCAGGAGGAATAGATGTCCAGATTCTTGGCATCGGCAACAACGGACACATTGCATTTAATGAGCCATGTGATGAATTTCCTATGCTGACACATAAGGTTGCTCTTACAGAAAGTACTATTGAAGCGAATCAGAGATTTTTTTCAAATAAGGAAGAAGTTCCGCGTTTTGCAATAAGCATGGGGATTGGTTCTATTATGAAAGCAAGAAAGATTATTCTTGTTGCTACCGGTAAAGCTAAGGCTCAGGCTGTACATGATATGGTCAAAGGCCCGGTTACACCTCAGTGTCCGGCATCAGTATTACAGCTTCATCCTGACGTGACAGTTTTTGTTGATGAAGCAGCAGCGTCAATGCTTTGATTTGCATAAAATATCAATATTAAAGCCGTATTATTAAATGATATATTAAAGCGTCAATGTGTGGTGGAAAGTTTTGTTTGGACTTTTTTGTCTGGCAAAATTCTTCATATTGCAATTGACGCTTTTTTATATAACAGGGTTACAATGCAGCTATTTCATGTTTATATATTAAAAATAATAAAAATATATTTACAAACGTATATGAATGTGTTATTATCATATTAAGATTACAGTGGTAGTGCAAAACACAAGTGGGCTCAAGACCTTTTGACACTGTAATCATATATCAAGAAAAATGACACAAATTTCCGAACAAATATTCGCAAAAGTATTGACATTATAGCTGAAATGATATAATATATTTATAACGAACGCATGTTCATAACGATGGAGGATTTTTATATGTTAAAAGAAGAGAAGATGAAAGCATTGGATGCCGCATTAGCTAATATTGAGAAGCAGTTTGGTAAGGGGTCGGTTATGAAGCTGGGAGAATCGACTGCTAATATGAATGTTGAATCTGTTCCTACAGGTTCACTCAGTCTTGATATTGCATTAGGTCTTGGAGGAGTTCCTAAGGGAAGGGTTGTTGAAATATACGGACCGGAATCAAGCGGTAAAACTACGGTTGCACTGCATATGGTGGCAGAGGTTCAGAAAAGAGGCGGTATAGCAGGCTTCATAGATGCTGAACATGCGCTTGATCCGGTATATGCTAAGAATATCGGAGTTGATATTGATAATTTATATATATCACAGCCGGACAGCGGTGAGCAGGCACTTGAGATAACTGAGACAATGGTGCGCTCAGGTGCGGTTGATATTATTATAGTGGATTCAGTTGCCGCGCTTGTGCCTAAGGCAGAGATTGACGGTGATATGGGAGATTCACATGTAGGTTTACAGGCACGTCTTATGTCGCAGGCATTGAGGAAGCTCACACCTGTTGTCAGCAAGAATAATTGTGTTGTTATTTTTATTAATCAGTTAAGAGAAAAGGTGGGAGTAATGTTCGGAAATCCTGAGACTACCACAGGAGGAAGAGCATTGAAGTTTTATGCGTCGGTAAGAATGGACGTAAGGAGAATTGAGACATTAAAGCAGGGTGGAGAGGTAGTCGGCAACAGAACAAGAGTAAAGGTTGTTAAGAATAAGGTGGCGCCTCCATTTAAGGAAGCTGAATTTGATATTATGTTTGGAAAGGGCATTTCTACAGAGGGTGATATTCTTGATTTAGCAACAGCAATTAATGTTGTGCAAAAGAGCGGAGCATGGTTTGCTTATAATGGTGAAAAGATAGGACAGGGCAGGGAGAACGCAAAGATATTCTTAAGCGGACATCCTGATATAATGCAGGAGATTGAAAGTCAGGTAAGAGCCCATTATTTTAGTGACGATACATTGGAAGAATCTGTTTCAGATGAAGATAATGATGAAAAAACTAAAGCAAAGTCTGCAAAGAAGAAGGAAGAAGCCTGATAAGTATTAGTGGTTAATATGAGTGGTATTGTAACAGATATAAAGGAGCTTACAGCTAAGAAAGTTTTGGTTTATATTGATTATAAAGAAGCTTTTGCGGTTTATAAGGGAGAGCTGAGGAAGTTTAATATAAGTGTACAGAGAATAATTGATGACAGTACTTATGACGAGCTTATAAAGGTATTATCCAAGCGAGCAGTTATAAGGGCTATGTCGCTTTTAAAAAATAAAGATTACACAAGGGCAGAACTTATAAATAAGCTAAAAAAAGGTTATTATCCTGATAATTGTATAGATGCAGCTATAAGCTATGTGGAAAAGTATGGATATATAGATGATTACAGATATTCCTTCAATTATATAACTTTTAAGTCGTCATCAAAGAGTCGAAAGATGATTAAATCATTTCTTAAAAGTAAGGAGATAGATGACAGTATAATAGAAAAAGCTTTTTCTGATTTTTTTGGCGGCGATGATATAGATAATTATGAATATGATATTGTTTTAAAACAGATGAAAAAGAAAATACAAAAGTATGACGATAAAAATTTGGATTACAAAGAAAAACAAAAAATTATAGCATATTTTTACAGAAAAGGTTTTCAGGTTGATATTATCAAAAAAGTACTTGATGTTGTGGTTAACTATTGATTAAACACCTAATTTTCTTGACAATGTAAAAAAATAAGTATAAAATTAGCTTATTGTATGTTTGTACAATGAAAACTAAATAAGGAGGTGCTCCTGTGCTACCAGTTATTATCGCTGTATTCGCTACAATAGTGATAGTCGCACCTGTTTCATGGCTTATATCTTCTAATATTCAGAAGAAAGCTAACGATACCAAGATTGGTAACGCTAATGATAAGGCCAGAGAAATAATAGATGAAGCATTAAAGACAGCTGAAGCAAAGAAGAAAGAAGCTCTTTTGGAAGTTAAAGAGGAATCTTTAAGAACAAGAAATGAGCTTGATAAAGAGACTAAGGAGAGACGTGCTGAATTACAGAAGTATGAGAAGCGTGTACTTTCTAAGGAAGAAACTCTTGATAAGAAGATTGAAGCTGTTGAAAAGCGTGACTTGAGCATTACCAAGAAAGAAGAAGAACTTGGTAGAATGAAGCAGAAGGTAGATGAACTTGGACAGAAAAGGCAACAGGAATTAGAAAGAATCTCAGGATTAACCTCCGAACAGGCAAAAGAATATCTATTAAAGACTGTTGAAGACGAAGTTAAACATGATACTGCTGTGATGATTAAAACATTAGAGAGCAGGGCAAAAGAGGAAGCAGATAAGAAAGCTAAGGAGTATGTTGTTTCAGCAATTCAAAGATGCGCTGCTGACCATGTGGCAGAGACAACTATTTCTGTAGTTCAGCTTCCAAGTGATGAAATGAAAGGCCGTATTATAGGTCGTGAAGGACGTAATATTCGTACTTTAGAGACGCTTACAGGGGTGGAGCTTATTATTGATGATACTCCTGAGGCTGTAGTTTTATCAGGCTTTGATCCAATCAGAAGAGAGGTTGCAAGAATTGCACTTGAAAAATTAATTCTTGACGGTCGTATTCATCCGGCAAGAATTGAAGAAATGGTGGAGAAAGCTCAAAAAGAAGTAGAAGTTTTAATTAAAGAAGAAGGTGAAGCCGCAACTTTAGAAGTTGGTGTTCATGGTATTCATCCAGAATTAGTAAGATTACTGGGGAGAATGCGTTTTAGAACAAGCTACGGACAGAATGCATTAAAGCATTCTATAGAAGTGGCACAGCTCTCTGGTTTGTTGGCCGGTGAAATTGGCGTTGATATAAAGATGGCTAAGCGTGCCGGTTTATTGCATGATATAGGTAAATCTATTGATCATGAGACAGAGGGCTCACATATTCAGATTGGTGTTGATCTTTGTAGAAAATACAAAGAATCTCCAATCGTAATTAATGCTGTAGAAGCACATCATGGTGACGTTGAACCGGAAAGCTTAATTGCTTGTATTGTACAGGCTGCGGATACAATTTCAGCAGCAAGACCGGGTGCAAGAAGAGAAACGTTAGAAACTTATACAAACAGACTTAAACAATTAGAAGATATTACCAATTCCTTTAAGGGAGTTGAAAAATCATTTGCCATTCAGGCGGGTAGAGAGATTCGAGTTATGGTTGTTCCTGAAGTTGTTACTGATTCAGATATGGTACTTATGGCAAGGGATATATCTAAGCAGATTGAAGATCAAATGGATTATCCTGGACAAATTAAGATTAGCGTAATTCGCGAATCAAGAGTTGTTGATTATGCCAAGTAGAATAATTATAGTTCATGATTAAATTAATCCCAAAAGACAGATAAAATTGTCGGTCTTTTGGGATTTTTTATGTATTTCCTTGCAATAAATGCTTTTTCAGTGTAAAATACATAAGGTTTACTATATGAATAATTTTAGGAGGACATATATGCAGTACAAGGAAATGAGTAAAGAAGAATTATTGCAGTTAAAAAGTGAGCTTGATGAAAGATACGAAGAAGCTAAGTCAAAGGGATTGGCTCTTGATATGTCAAGAGGTAAGCCATCAGCAAAGCAGCTTAATGTATCGCTTGATATGCTTGATGTGATAAATAGTTCATCAGAATTAATTTCTGAGAATGGAACTGATTGCAGAAATTACGGTGTTTTAGACGGTATTCCTGAAGCAAAAAGACTTATGGCAGAGATGATGAATACAACTCCTGAACATGTTATTGTGTATGGTAACGCCAGCTTAAGTATTATGTATGATCAGATTTCAAGAGCCTATACACATGGTATTTTAGGAAGCACACCGTGGTGTAAGCTTGATAAGGTTAAATTTTTGTGTCCTGTACCTGGATATGACAGACATTTTGCCATAACTGAGAGATTTGGTTTTGAGATGATTAACATACCTATGTCAGAGACAGGCCCTGATATGGATATGATAGAGAATTTAGTCAGCGAAGATGACAGCATTAAGGGTATATGGTGTGTTCCTAAATATTCTAATCCACAGGGTTACACATATTCAGATGATACTGTAAAGAGAATGGCTGCTCTTAAGCCGGCAGCAAAAGATTTCAGAATTTTCTGGGATAATGCATATGCAATTCATGATTTATATGCAGAAGGTGCTGATACTCTTCTTGACATAATATCAGAATGTGAAAAAGCAGGAAATCCTGATATGGTATTTGAGTTTGCCTCAACATCAAAGGTAAGTTTTCCGGGTTCGGGTATAGCAGCACTTGCAGCATCAAAAGCAAACATTGATGATATTAAGAAGCAGCTTACAATTCAGACTATAGGTCATGATAAGATTAATCAGTTGAGACATGTAAAATATTTCAAAAATATTGACGGGCTTAAAGTTCATATGATGAAACATGCGGACGAGATGAGACCGAAATTTGAAGCTGTGCTTAAAGTGTTTGACGAGGAGCTTGGCGGCTGTGGTATTGGTGAATGGTCAAAGCCAAAGGGAGGATATTTTATTTCTTTCGATGCTATGGAGGGATGTGCAAAGAAAATTGTTGCAAAATGTAAGGAGGCAGGAGTTACACTTACAAATGCTGGCGCAACATTCCCATATGGAAAGGACCCTAAAGACAGTAATATAAGAATTGCACCATCATTCCCTACACCTGAGGAGATGGCTATGGCTGCTGATTTATTTGTTTTATGCGTAAAGATTGTAAGTATTGAAAAAATACTTGAAAATAAGTAAAATATAATAAGTTTTAACCCATTTCAGATTTAGCATAAATATTTTGGAATGGGTTATTTTATTTAGCGGATTATTTTATTTGATGATTATTTTATTTAACGAAATGGAGAAAGATTATGGCTAAGATTGGTTTTATAGGTATGGGCAACATGGGATATGCAATGCTTAAAGGTGCTTTAAATAGTTTCGGGGCAGACAAAATCATTTTTACCTGTCCGAGTAAAACGAGAGGTGAAGAGATAAGTTCACAAATGGGAGTGCGTTATATTGAAAGTAATGCGGAATGTGCAAATAATGCGAAATACATAATTCTTGCCGTTAAACCGCAGGTTTATGATGTCGTTCTTAAAAATATACACGATATAGTTACGCCTGAGAGCGTAATTATATCATTGGCTCCTGGCATATCTATTGATGATATTAAAAATAAGCTTGGTTCAGGTGCAAGAGTTGTGAGGGCAATGCCTAACACACCTGCACTTATAGGAGAAGGAATGACAGGAATAAGCTACGATGCAAAAGAATTTACATTTGATGAACGTGATTTTATTGAGCAGTTTTTCAGTTCTTTCGGAAAAGTGATAACTGTGCCTGAAAACCTTATAAGTTCAATAGTGTGTGCAAGCGGCAGTTCTCCGGCTTATGTATATATGTTTATTGAAGCGTTGGCTGACAGTGTTGTCAAATACGGAATTCAAAGAAAAGATGCATATACGCTTGTTGCCCAAACTGTTTTGGGTTCGGCAAAAATGGTGCTTGAAACAGGAGAGCATCCGGGTAAATTAAAAGATAACGTGTGTTCGCCTGGCGGAACGACTATAAAGGGCGTAGCAGCACTTGAGGAGAATGGCTTAAGAAATGCTTTGTTTAAGGCAACAGACGCATGTTTTGAGGCTTGCAATAAAATAAAGTGATTACAGTGTCAAAAGGTCTGAATTCACCTGTGATTTCGCAACGGTGGGTTAGCGGCCTATCTGTGAAATGGAGGTTAGTGAGAAAAATATATGGAGCATATTGAACGTATTTCAAGAGATTTAAAATATAAAGGCACAATGCTTGATATTTATTGCGATACAGTAAAAAACCCTAACGGACATATTGCAAAATGGGATTTTATAAATCATAACGGAGCTGCCGCAGTTATTCCGGTACTGCCTGATGGCAGGATAGTACTTGTAAGGCAGTATAGAAATGCTTTGGATGCAGTTACATATGAAATACCTGCCGGAGGTATTGAACCTGGTGAGGATACGAAAATGGCAGCGTCCAGAGAGCTTGAGGAGGAAGCTGGTTATAAAAGTAACAATCTTGAGTTTTTCTTTACACTTGCAACAGCGGTTGCTTTCTGTAACGAAAAAATTGATATTTATATAGCGAGGAATTTAGAGAACTCAAAGCAGAATCTTGATGAGGATGAGTTTATAGATGTTTTTTGCTTTACTGCTAAAGAAATTACAGATATGATTTTGGATGGAACCATAATTGATGCAAAAACAATAGCCGCAGTTATGTCATATATTAATAAATACGTGCATATAAATAGCAATAAATAAAGACAGGCAGAAAAATAAGTGTATTTAAAAAATATTTTAATTCGGTACAGGTTTTTACTATTAATTTTAGCCGGTGTTGTATTTGGGACTTGCTATGCAAATCTCATGTACAAATATGGCACTTATAACAAAAATATTTTTACAGATGATTTTTTGTCAGTATATGATGAAGTTACGATAAACAGCTTAATATTATGGGGATATGTTTGTAAAAACAGGCTCAAGGATTTTTTACTAATGATTATATTAGGTTTGACAGGTCTTTGTAAGCCTGTTTTTATTGCTGTATTTGTGATGCTTGGAATATGCAGCGGAACATTGTTAAGTTTTGATGTTATGAGATATGGATTTACGGGAATCTTAATTTATGTGGTATCAATATTTCCGCAGTACATTTTCTATATGACTGCTCTGTACATAATGGTAAAGGCTATGTATAAGAAAAATTTTCACAGAACAAAAATGTGGCTTTTGATAGTACTTGCATTTATTATAGTTATTATTGGTACATATTTTGAAAGCTATGTAAATCCGGTTATTTTAAAAAATATTTATTATTTGATTTATTGAAATTTTTTAAGATTACAGTGTAAAAGGGAAACATTGTGCTTATGCAAATAAATGAAAAAGAGTGTGTTTTTATGCAATAGGGAATTTCATTGGAATTCCCTGTTACATAAAAAATTGTTTAAGGCTTAAATGATTAAAAGTATTCAGCAATTTCCATAAGAAGTTTTTCAGAGTCATTCCAGCCAAGGCAAGGGTCTGTTATTGATTTTCCGTATACTCCTTCACCGACTTTCTGGCATCCCGGTTCTATATAGCTTTCAATCATTACACCTTTGACAAGGCTTTTTACATCAGATGAATGTTTGCAGCTATGTAGAATTTCTTTAGTAATTCTTATTTGCTCCTGATACATTTTTCCAGAGTTGCTATGGTTTGCATCTACTATAACAGCAGGATTTTTAAGGTCTTTTTTCTGATACATATTGTACAGACGGATTAAATCCTCATAGTGATAGTTAGGTATATTCTGACCGTGTTTATTAACAGCACCACGAAGAATTGTGTGGGCCAGCGGGTTACCGTTTGTCTCAACTTCCCAGTTTCTGTATATGAAAGACTGGTTAGCCTGTGCAGCTACAACTGAATTTAACATTACTGAAAAATCGCCGCTTGTAGGGTTTTTCATTCCGGCAGGAACTTCCATACCACTTACTGTAAGCCTGTGCTGCTGATCTTCGACAGAACGTGCGCCTACTGCAACGTATGAGAGTACGTCTGAGAGGAACCAGTAATTTTCAGGGTAGAGCATTTCGTCAGCAGGCATAAGTTCAGTCTCTTCCATAACGCGTATATGCATTTTTCTGATAGCTATAAGACCTGCAAGTAAATCGGGCTTTTTTTCAGGGTCGGGCTGGTGTAGCATTCCCTTGTAGCCCGTTCCTGTTGTACGTGGTTTATTTGTATATACTCTTGGAATGATTATGACTTTATCTTTTATTTTTTCCTGCACTTTTTTAAGTCTTAACGAGTAGTCAAGTACTGCATCTTCATTGTCTGCGGAACAAGGTCCTATTATGGCAATAAATTTGTCGGATTTTCCAGTGATAATATCTTTGATTTCCTGATCTCTTTCCTGCTTAAGTCTGGCAATGCGTTCCGGAACAGGATATTGTTCTTTGATTTCCTGCGGAGAAGGTAATAATCTTATAAAATTAAAACTCATTTTCTTTAGTCACTCCTTTTATATTTTATAAAAATTTTTGATTTAAGGATTATAATATATTGTATGTAAAAAGTAAATATTAATGGTGAAAAGAATGACGAAAATGTGGTATAATAACTCCAGAATCCAGATGTGCATGGCACATCTGTCGCTGTCAAAGACAGCTTATTAATTCTGTCGTTACCATATCAGGTGAAATCAAAGGCGACAATTCGCCTTGCGCCGCTAAAGCGGCGATTATAGAAAAGGGGGCATTTTATGGAAAGAAAAATTAACAGGGCTATATGGATTGTTTTGGACAGTGTCGGTATAGGAGAACTTCCTGACGCTGCAGATTTTGGTGATGTTGGGAGTGATACTGTCGGGAATACTGCAAAAGCAGCGGGAGGTCTTTTAATAAAAAATCTTACTAAGCTTGGATTTGGAAATATTGATGGTGTAAAGAATCTGGAAGAGTGTAGTGAGCCTATGGGTTGTTTTGGGAGAATGGCTGAACTTTCGGCGGGAAAAGATACGACTATAGGCCATTGGGAGATGGCAGGAATATATACGCCGAAAAGATTTCCGGTATATCCGGATGGATTTCCAAAAGATATAATTGAGCAATTTGTTGAAAGCTGTGAACTTCCAGGTGTTCTTGGGAATGTTGCAGCTTCTGGAACAGAAATAATAAAAGAATTGGGTGATGAGCACGTAGCAACGGGTAAGCCGATAGTTTATACATCAGCTGATTCGGTATTTCAGGTGGCGGCGCATGAGGACATTATACCTGTGTCAAAGCTTTATGATATATGTATTGCTGCAAGAAAAATTTTGTGCGGTGATAATGCGGTTGCAAGAGTCATAGCAAGACCATTTATCGGAAGCAGCGGCAATTATAAAAGAACTGCCAACAGGAGGGATTTTTCGTTAAGACCGTCCGATGATAATATTTTGAGCAGAGTTTCAAAAGCCGGAATGGATGTTATTGCTGTAGGTAAAATTGAGGATATATTTGCAGGAGTCGGAATAACAGAAGCTGTGCACACAAAAGATAATCAGGATGGAATAGATGTGACGATAAAGTACATGAAGCAGGAAAATAAAGGCATTATTTATACAAATCTTGTTGAATTTGATATGCTTTGGGGTCATAGAAACGATTATAAGGGGTATGCAAAGGGGCTTGAGGAGTTTGATGAAAGGCTGCCAGAGATATTTTCCAATATGAGAGATGATGATTTGCTGATAATTACCGCAGACCACGGATGTGACCCGACGACACCGAGTACAGACCATTCAAGAGAATATGTTCCTGTACTGTACTATGGGAAAAATTTGAAAAAGGGAGTAAACTTAGGTACTTCAAAGACATTTGCCGATATAGCGCAGACGTTAGCTGATATTTTCGGGCTTGAAAAAACTGATATAGGCAGGAGTCGGGCGCATGATATACTGTCTGTGAACTGAGGATTAGTGTGAAAAATCATGTTGATACGATGATTTTTTACACAGCTATTTGTTTCTGGGCAAAAACAAATAGCTCTTATGGCAACAGAGAAATCGCCTATGCGAATTTCTCTGGCCTCTTCGCAAAAAAGTTGCTCAGGAATGAGGATTATTATGAGAATGTATGATTTGATAATGAAAAAGCGGGATGGCGGTGTGTTGACAAAAGAAGAAATTGACTATTTTATAGAAGGTTATACGCAGGGCTTAATTCCTGATTATCAGGTGTCAGCGCTTCTTATGGCGATTTATTTTAAGAAAATGTCATACGACGAGACTCTGAATCTGACGCTTGCCATGTCTGAAAGCGGTGATAAGCTTGACTTATCGGGAATATCGGGCATAAAAGCAGATAAGCACAGCACAGGCGGAGTAGGTGACAAGACATCACTTGTTCTTGCACCTATGGTTGCGGCATGTGGCGTCAAAATGGCAAAAATGAGCGGTCGGGGGCTTGGTCATACCGGAGGTACGATTGATAAGCTTGAAAGTTTTCCGGGATTTTCAACAGCTCTTTCTGAGGAAGCGTTTATTTCAAACGTAAATAATATCGGATTTGCGATAACAGGACAGACAGGCAACCTTGCTCCGGCAGATAAAAAGTTATATGCGTTAAGAGATGTAACTGCTACGGTTGATAATATTTCACTTATAGCGAGCAGTATTATGAGCAAAAAGCTTGCGGCGGGGGCTGAGTTAATAGTTCTTGATGTAAAGTCAGGAAGCGGTGCTTTTATGAAAAATGAAAAAGACGCACTTCTTCTTGCAGAAGAGATGGTAAAAATAGGAAATGGTGCAGGCAGAAATACAATAGCTGTAGTGTCTGACATGAATCAGCCGCTTGGACATGCAGTTGGAAATGCAATTGAAGTAAAAGAAGCAATAATGACACTTAAAGGAGAGGGGCCGGATGATTTGTACAATCTTTGCATCTGCCTCGGAGTTAATATACTAATGGCAGCAAAAAGGGCTGCAACGGCAGAAGAAGCACAAAATATGCTGGAAGATACAGTAAAAAGCGGCGCGGCTTTAAAGAAATTTGCTGAATTTGTTGAAGCGCAGGGGTCTAAGCAAAAGTATGTATATGATTATGAAAACAGTCTGCCAAAATGCAGTGAGGAAGTTGAGGTAAAATCAAGCGAGCAGGGCTTTGTAAGTCTTATAAAATCGGATGAGATAGGAAAGGCTTCAATGATTCTTGGCGGTGGCAGGCAGACAAAGGACGATAAAATAGATTTATCGGTTGGATTAGAGGTTTATAAAAAAATAGGCGATTATGTAAATAAAGGCGATGTGATTGCAAAAATATTTTCAAATAATCCTAAAAAAACGCAGGAAGCAGAAAGGATTATTACTGCAGCATACGAATTTTCAGAAAACAAAGTTTTGCCGCAGAAGCTTATAAAAAGAGTTATCACTGCAAAAGATTGTGAAAGATTAATCAATATTTGATAATTGTGAAACAAGAACATATTTTTGGTTGTAATTGACATGCTTTTGTGGTAACATATGAATATATGAAATTTTTAGTAAAAAGGAGATTAGTGATGGAAGTAAGACCAGGAGCAAATCCAGCAGATGTAAAGAATTACGATACAGACAGATTGAGACATGATTTTCTTATTCAGGATTTGTTTGTTGCAAATGAGATTAAGACAATTTACAGTCAGATTGATAGAATTATAGTAGGAGCGGCTACACCGACAGATAAGACACTTACACTTGAGGCTGGTGCAGAACTTCGTGCACAGTATTTCCTTGAGAGACGAGAGATGGGTATTATCAATATTGGCGGTGCCGGTACTGTTACTGTTGACGGTAAGGAATATAACTTTAAGTATAAGGACGGTATGTACATAGGTATGGGAGCAAAGGAGATTAAGTTCTCAAGTGCAGATGCTTCAAATCCGGCTAAGTTCTATTTTAACAGTGCACCTGCTCATATGACATATCCTACAGTATTTATTGATCCTGACAAGGATATTCTTCCTGAAAATAAAAAGGAGCTTGGTTGTCTTGAGAGTGCAAATCACAGAACAATCAATAAATATATTCTTCCTGGACAGGTTGAAAGCTGTCAGCTTGAGATGGGTATGACATGCCTTGAGCCGGGCAGCGTATGGAATACAATGCCTTGTCATACACATGACAGAAGAATGGAAGTTTATTTGTATTTTGAAGTGCCTGATGATGCAGTTGTTTTCCATTATATGGGTGAGCCGACAGAGACACGTCATATTGTTATGAGAAATGAAGAAGCTGTTATTTCACCAAGCTGGTCAATTCATTCAGCTTCAGCTACACATGCTTATACATTTATATGGGGTATGGTTGGCGAGAATCAGGACTTTGATGACATGGATCATGTTGATATGAAGGATTTAAGATAAATAGTCTTGAATAATTTTTAAGGAATGTCATCCGATTAGGATTTCATTTATATATTACTAAGAAAAGGAGAATTTAAAAATGTCAGTAAATTTTTCACTTGAAGGCAAAGTTGCTTTAGTTACTGGTGCTTCATATGGTATTGGTTTTGCCATTGCTTCAGGTATGGCTAAAGCTGGTGCAACAATCGTTTTTAACGATATTAAGCAGGAATTAGTAGATAAGGGTATAGCAGCTTATAAAGAGGCTGGTATTGATGCTCATGGTTATGTTTGTGACGTAACTAACGAAGAGCAGGTTAACGAAATGGTTGAGAAGATTTCTAAGGAAGTAGCTCCTATTGATATCCTTGTAAATAACGCAGGTATCATCAAGAGAATTCCTATGTGTGAAATGACAGCAGCTGAATTCAGACAGGTTATCGATGTAGACCTTAATGCACCTTTCATTGTTTCTAAGGCAGTAATTCCATCAATGATTGAAAGAGGTCATGGTAAGATTATCAACATCTGCTCAATGATGTCAGAGCTTGGTCGTGAGACAGTTTCTGCATACGCAGCAGCTAAGGGTGGTTTAAAGATGTTAACAAGAAACATCTGCTCAGAGTATGGTAAGTATAACATTCAGTGTAATGGTATCGGACCTGGATACATTGAGACACCTCAGACAGCTCCATTAAGAGAGCGTCAGCCGGACGGTTCAAGACACCCATTCGATTCATTTATCGTAGCAAAGACTCCTGCTGAAAGATGGCTTAAGCCTGAAGAATTAGCAGGTCCTGCAGTATTCCTTGCTTCTGAGGCTTCAGATGCAGTTAACGGACATATTCTTTACGTTGATGGCGGTATTCTTGCTTACATCGGAAAGCAGCCAGAGTAATTTATAATCAGGTCTATTTATTATATGGTCATACGGATTATAATTAGTTATATGAAAATGTGAATATTTTTTAAAGCTTCCATGAGACAGATTAGTTTGTTTCATGGAAGTTTTTTTACTTTATAGGAAATTGCGTCCAAGACGCATTCTGATAACAAGTTTGCGAAGCAAATTTTGCAAGCGTCGTGAACGACGCTTTTTTATGTGATAAGGGATTTAGATGAAATTCCATATAGCATAAAAATTTTTTTAGTTGACTTTATTTTAGAATTTATTTATACTGTTAACAAGTTTTTTAAAATTTTGCTGTAAATATAGGAATATACAGATAATATGTGCAGTTATTAAAAAACTTACAGCTTTAAAAGCAAATCAAATGTGTGCAGAGCAGCCGCTTGATTTACTTAAGATATGTTAAATTAAATATGGAGGGGCGTATGATACTTGAAGTAAAAGATATCACTAAAAAATTTGGTGATAATGAAGTCTTACATGGAGTCTCTTTTCAGGTTGAAAGCGGTAAAGCGCTTGGCCTTTTAGGACGTAATGGTGCAGGTAAGACCACTACCATAAGAATTATTATGGATGTATTCCGTGCAAATTCAGGAGAGTTGTATCTTGATGGCAGAAAATTTAATCAGAAGGATGTGCAGATAGGATATCTTCCGGAGGAAAGAGGTCTTTATCCTAAGAAAACATGCCTTGAACAGCTTGTATATCTTGGGAGAATAAGAGGTGTTTCAAAGCAGACGGCTACTGCAAATGCAAAAAAATGGCTTAAAAGGCTGGAAGTGTCTGAGTACGAGAACCGTAAGCTTGAGACATTATCTAAAGGTAACCAGCAGAAAGTGCAGCTTGCATCTACATTGGTGTGTGATCCGGATATAGTTATACTTGATGAACCGTTCAGTGGTCTTGACCCTGTCAATTCAAGGATTTTGCAGGATGTTGTAAGAGAATTGATAAATGATAATAAGATAGTAATATTTTCGAGCCATCAGATGAGCTATGTAGAGGAATTTTGTGAGGATATAGCTATTATTAATAAGGGTGAGGTTGTTTTGTCAGGTAATCTTAATGAGATTAAGACAAGATTCGGTGAAAATCAGCTTGTTATATCTGCAAGAAATTTAAATCGTGATGAGCTTGAAAATCTCGTAAATAAATCTTTATCAGATATTATAAATGTTACAGGACAGACTAAAGAAGAAATTATAGTTCGTGCAAACAGCGGTGTTGCAAGAAAGAATATTCTTAACAGACTGCTTGAGCTTGATGTTGATATTGAACGTTTTGAGACATATAAACCTTCTTTGAATGACATATTTGTTTCACAGGTTGGAGAAGAGGAGACAGAAGAAAAGAAGGCAGGTGAGCAGGCATGAAAAGATTTTTAGTTGTATTTGAGTATGAATTATTAAACTATTTAAAGAATAAGAGTTTTGTTATAACAACATTAATTGTAGCTGTTATCGCTGCGGCAGTTATGTTTATTCCTAATGTGTTTGATATGTCAGGGATGCTTGGAACGTCAGATTCATCAAAGGAAAATGCGGCAACAGAGCAGTCACAGGATACAGATGCTTCTGAGGATTCAGACGAAAATGCAGATATGATGTTAATATGCGATAAAACAGGTGCATTTACAGATCTTACAATTCTTGAAAAATCTTTTGCCGATACTAAATGGGAAAAAGCATCGAGCGAAGAGGATTTAAAGAAAAAGGTAGAGGAAAATGAAAACGCCGCAGGTTTTGTGGTAAATTCAATGACGTCATACGAATATTATGTTTATAACAAGGATATGACAGATGTAAATAAGCAGATGTTTGACAGCATTATGGTAACAATGAATCAGATTATTTACTGTCAGGAGAATAATCTTGATTATGAACAGATTCAGGCAGCATTTAATCCGGTAATTGAATCGGAAACAACAGTACTCGGTAAGGATATGGCAAGTAATTACTGGTATTGCTATATGTTTGTAATTGTTATATTTATGATAATAATAGTTTATGGAGTAATGGTTGCAACATCTGTTACGCAGGAGAAGAGCAACAGAACTATAGAGGTGCTTGTGACAAGTGTAAATACAAATTGTCTGTTTTTTGGTAAGGTTATCGCAGGTGCTGTGGCGGCACTTGCACAGTGCGGTGTTATTATGGCTTCTGTTCTTATTTCATATAAAATTAATCAGGAAGCATGGGGCGGAATGCTCGATATGCTCTTAGACATACCGGCAGAAGTACTTATTACATTTGCTTTCTTCGGAATCGGCGGATTTTTATTCTATACATTTATTTACGGAGCGATGGGAGCACTTGTTTCTAAGACAGAGGATATCAATAAATCTGCAGGCGGAGTGCAGATGGTTATAATGATAGTTTACTTTGCTGTATTGTTCCAGCTTATGAATGTGGACGGAATAGTAATAAAGGTTGCATCATTCCTTCCTATAAGTTCTTATAGTGCAATGTTTGCACGTGTTGCAATGGGAAATGTAGCGATGTGGGAGATAGTGCTTTCATTTGTAATTCTTGTTGCAAGTACTATAGTTATGGGACTTATAGGTTCAAAGATATACAGAATGGGAACATTAAGATATGGTAATCCTATTAAACTTAAAAATGCAATAAAGAGTATAAGACAAAAAGAATCTTAATAAATAATTGTTTGCTATTATAAAATAACAAATAAGATAATAAAATCCCTGTGAAGCTAAGTATTTTTTTATACTTAGTCCCACAGGGATTTTTGATTTCTTTACAATAGTGACTCCGGAATTTATAAAAATATTGTTTCTCCGCCTTTTATTTCGACTATGGATTTATCATTAACACAAATCCATGCAGAGGCAGCACTCGGATTATATACAAAGCTATTGTCTGCGGCAAAGATAAGACGATCAAATAAATCATTGTAATCTACAATTTCTATATTGGTTGCATACCAGATATCGTCCTGTCCGCCCATCATTTCACAGAACTGCTCAATAATATTCCAGTTATCGTTGCGTTCAAATTCAAAGCTGTGTCCCCATACATACATCATATAAAGATACTGTGTTTTCTTTAAAGAAAGAAAACGCTTTCCAAATTCTATAAGATTGTGATTGTGGTGGCATGTAGGAAGCCATCGCATGTAATCAGAAGGCATTTCAAAACCGGTCGCGTCGCCTAAAAGAATAGGTCCATCAGCCGATTTTGCACCCTCCATGGCAGTATAGACATCTGCGTAGCGGTCAGCGGCAATACGTGCATATTTGATTCCTAAATCTGAAGCAATCTGACAGCATCTGTTGTCATACGAACCGTTGGGAAAAGCAAGGCCGCGTACAGGGTATCCCATAACTTTTTCAAGTTCAATGCGGTCATTTAACAATTCCTGTGCAATTTCAGTGACAGGACATCTGGCGAGTGTAGGGTGTGTGCAGGTGTGAGCAGCGACTTCATGACCTGCATACAATTCTTTCCATTCTTCTTTCGGAATTCTTATATCCATGTCTGAAAGACCTGAATTTAAGTTAAAGGTTGCTTTTATTCCGTTTTTATTAAAAATATTTACAAGGCGGCGGTCTTCAATTTTTCCGTCATCGTAACTTAATGTTAAAACTTTGTGCTTTCCGCCGGGAAAGGCTTTGTAAATTTTGTTCATTATAATCTCCATTCTAATAATTGAATTTTTCATTTCTCTTTATATAATTACTGTAACAGTAATATCAGGAGTTTAAAACCCCAATTACAACAAGGAATATTATATATCAAAGAGTCTTATTTGTCGATAAACATATATTTTTTTAATAAATCGATACAGTAATATAAAAAGTCGTTTTTTGATACGTTGTCGTCAGCGATTACAGCGACACTTTTATAGAGTGAGTCATTTATGAAAACATCAATATGGCCTATTGTTTCGCCGATTGACACGGGAGCTGTTATTGTGTCTGGAAGAGATAAATTGCAGTTTATCACGTCAGAATCCGAAAGCAGCAGAGACAGTTTGTTTTCGTAAGAAATACCTATGGAATCAGTGTTTGAATCAGTGACATTTATCCTAAGGTCTGAGGGCTGTACAGAAATATAGTCGTTTATGTCTACGCTTCTTTTAAAATATGCTTCTCTGGCATAGTCTAAAAGGATTCTTGAATCATGCCATTTGTAGTTTTTATTGTTTGGCCATCCGCATGCTAAAAGAGTGACTATAAAGGTACGACCCTCATGGCTGTAGGTACATACATAACAGTATCCGGCGTCAGCAGTGAATCCGGTTTTGCCGGCTATAATATGATCGTACATATTTAAAAATGCGTTGCTGTTTCCTATAGTATATTTGTCAAAGGAATGGCTTTTTGTCTGGCATATATTTAAAAAATTATCATTTTTTATGCAGTATGACATAATAATTGCAAGCTCTCTGGCAGTTGTTGAATGTATACCGTTTTCATCTGCTCCGTCAAGACCGTTAGGCGTGACAAAATGAGTATTTGTACAGCCAAGAGTACGGGCTTTTTCATTCATGAGAGTTGTAAATAATCTTACAAGAAGTTTACTCTGTTCCTTTGAAATATTTTTGATAAATTCAGTGTCAATATTGTCTTTTTTGACAAATTCATATAAGTTGGGATTTATGTTGTATTTTTTAAGAACAGATGAATCATTATTACCTGAAAATACGTTAAAAATGTAATGGTAAGCGACATTTTCAGCAATTATAACTGCTGTATCATTATGTGATTTTAACATGAGTGAATATAACAGGTCGTTAAGCCTAAACTGCTGGCCTTTGACTGCGTTAAGCTGTACATCAGGCATTGATGCTGCGTAAGAGGAGGTGGTACAAATTAAATCCTCATCACCGAATTCGAGAGCTATTATGCAGGTCATTATTTTTGTGGTGCTTGCCATAGGAACCTGCGTGTCGGGATTTTTACCGCAGAGCACACGGCCATTATCCGCATCCATAAGAACCGCATATTTTGCATGCAGTTTATTTAATAAGGCAGAATTGTCATCAGCTGCGTTAACCGGTATTTTTATGCTGCACAATATACATGCAGACACTAAGATGAAAATTGTAAAGTTTAATATATAATTTCTTAAAATTTTATTTTTCATATATAGGATATCTGCTATAATAATTAATGTAAAGATATGTAATGATGCGTGTAATTATGAGTAGTAATACGTGGAGGTGTTTATGAGTTATATAGAATTTAATAATGTTAAAAAAATATATAAAATGGGCGACATAAAGATAAAGGCGCTTGCAGGTGTTGATTTTAAGATTGATAAGGGAGATTTTGCTGTGATAGCCGGGCCGAGCGGCGCCGGAAAAAGTACAATATTAAATCTTCTGGGTGGTATGGATACATGTACTACAGGAGAAATTATAGTCGATTCGGCACATGTTGATTCATATAATGAAAAACAGCTTACAACATACAGACGATATGATATAGGATTTGTGTTCCAGTTTTATAATCTTGTTCAAAACCTTACAGTGAGGGAAAATGTAGAACTTGCGGCACAGATATGTAAGAATCCGCTTGATATTGATGAGACTATAGAGGCTGTGGGGTTAAAGGACAGGATTAATAATTTCCCGGCACAGCTTTCAGGCGGTGAACAGCAAAGAGTGGCTATTGCAAGAGCTTTGGCTAAAAATCCTAAGATTCTTTTATGTGATGAGCCTACTGGAGCACTTGATTATCAGACAGGAAAGTCAGTACTTAAGCTTCTTCAGGATACATGTCAGAAAAATAACGTTACCGTTGTAGTAATTACACATAACATGGCTCTTACAGATATGGGAAACAAAGTAATAAAGGTTAAAAACGGAGTTGTTTCGGACATAAAGATAAATGAAAATCCTAAACCAATTGAAAGGATTGAGTGGTAATTATGTTAAAAATAATATTAAAAAATGTGTTCAGGCAAATCAAGAGTTCGTTTGGACGTTTTTTTGCAATATTTGCCATAGTGGCTATAGGAGTTGCTTTTTTTGCCGGAGTAACAGCAGCACCGGGAGATATGAGACATTCTTCGGATTGTTATTATGATGAATATAATTTAAATGATATAAGGCTCTTATCAAACGTCGGTTTTACCGACGATGATATTGAAGCCATAAGACAGACTGACGGAATTAAGGGAGTCCACGCATCGTATATGCTCGATGCAGTGGCAGGCTACAATGACAAGCAGTCAACTATAAGGATTAACGGGCTTTCCGGTACAGCTTTAAGTGATGATGATGAAGACTACATAAACAGGTTAAGAATTAAGGAGGGAAGACTTCCTGAAAAAGAGGGCGAGTGTGTTGTAAAATATACCGAGACTTTAAAAGATGATATACATGTCGGAGATGTGTTAAAGTTATCATCTGGCGATGAATCAGATATTGCAGACAATATTAAAAATACAGAGTATACTGTAGTAGGTATTATTTATACACCTTATTATCTTAGCATTGATGTCGGTCAGAGTAATGTCGGAACAGGAAATATCGGATTTTGCATAAATATACTGGACAGCGAATTTTTGTCTGATTATTATACGGAAGTGTTTGCGACAGTTGATGGTGTGAAGGAGCTTGATACATACAGTGATAGGTATTTTGATGAAGTGGGAAAAGTTACTGGCAGACTGGAAGCTCTTGCACATGTAAGACTTGATGAAAGAAAAGATGAGTTAAAGGCTGAGCTTGAAAGCCAAAAGGAAGAGGCAATAGCTGAGGCTGAAGAAAATATAAGGCAGAAAGCTACGCAGCAATTATATGACACATATAAAAGATATTATCCGGGCAGAGATGTAACGCATATAGTTGAGCCTATGATTGAAAGCACAGTGGCAAAGGCGCTTGAGCAGTTCGATAAATCCGGCATAGAATCATCATTTGATGAGGCTGCAGAAGAGATTGATAAACAGTCAGAGGACTGGGAATGGCATGTGCTTGACAGGAATCAGCAGTATTCATTCATGGACTACAAGTCAAGTGCGAAGAGAATGGAAGCCATTGCGGTTGTTTTTCCGCTGTTTTTTGTTATAGTTGCAGGTCTGGTGTGTCTTACAACAATGACACGAATGGTAGATGAGCAAAGAGAGTTAATCGGAACATTTAAGGCATTAGGTTACAGAAAATCTGCTATAGCGATGATATACGTGCTATATTCTGTTATAACGTCGCTGTTAGGAAGTTTTTTGGGTTGTATTGTGGGCTTAAAACTGTTTCCGAAAATTATATATAACAGCTGGAATATTCTTTATGACATGCCGCCAATCACATATGACAGTCATATACTCTTATCAATAATTGCAATAGGTACAATAACTGCAGTAATAGTTTTATCCACAATTCTTGCATGCTATGATTCTCTTATTGAGGTTCCGTCAGCGCTTATGAGACCGAAGGCACCTAAGAAGGGAAAGAAAATTTTACTTGAAAGAATAAAATTTATCTGGAAGAGAATGTCATTTTCAAATAAAGTTACTGCCAGAAATCTGTTAAGATATAAGAAGCGTTTCTTTATGACAGTTGTGGGAGTTGCAGGCGGGTGTGCGCTTATGATGGCAGGCTTCGGAATAAAGGACAGCATAACAGCACTGATAGACAAGCAGTTTAATGATATAACAAAATACGATGTAAGTATTAATTATGATGATGAGTCTGTTAAGGAAAAAGTTGATGAGGATGACAGGTTTGAGGAAAGTATGTCTGTGTACAGCTATAAGGCAGATATTAAGACAACTGAGAATATAACTGATAAGGATTCACAGTTAAAGGAAGATATTGTGGTAAATGTTATATCAGACAAAGAAAACTTCGACAAATATATTTCTCTTAGGAAAAGAAATTCAAAAGAGGAATATAAAATTGGTGATGAAGGAGTATATATTACTGAAAAAGCAGCTAATGATTTAGGTTTAAAAGCCGGAGATACGCTTTATATAGAGAGCGGTGAAGGAACGTCTGCACAGGTTAAAATTGCAAAGGTCGTTGAAATGTATTCAGGACATTATGTATATATGACGAAGCAGCTTTATAATGATACATTTGGCGAGGAATACAGTGATAATTGTCTGCTGGGTATTATAAAAAATACTGATAATGATACAGAAGCCCAGATAGGAACCGAATATATGGAAGTTTCCGGTGTTAATGGCATAACATTTTTCTCATCAAATATTACCAAATTTACCAACATGATAGATGCGTTAAATCTTGTCACATATATACTTATACTTTCTGCAGCAGCGCTTACATTTGTAGTTGTATATAATCTTACAAATGTAAATATTTCTGAGCGAATAAGGGAAATTGCGACAATTAAAGTACTCGGATTTTATAATGGTGAAGTTGCGTTGTATGTGTATAAGGAAAACGTTATTATATCTATGATTGGTGCGGCTGTGGGGCTTGTTCTCGGAACGTTTTTACATGGCTACATTATGAAAACGGTTGAGCTTGACAATGTAATGTTCGGTAATTATAAGAGTCCGATATCATTTGTTTATTCTTTCATACTTACGATGGTATTTTCTATTATAGTTAATCTTGTTATGTATGGAAAACTTAAAAAAGTTCCAATGGTAGAATCTTTAAAATCAATTGAATAATTTTAAATTTAATTTAAATCATATTAAGGACTGTCTGTTCATATATTGTGAAAAACAATGAACAGGCAGTCTTTTTTATGTTGTGGGAGTGCGAAGCACGAAACAATCCGTGTAATCTTAATCCGTGTGATTTTTATGACTGCAGACAGGAGGTAAGCATAGAGGATAATAATATTGCAGAGCAGCTTAGCAGTATACTGCCTAAGGAAATAAGCAGCGTTATAGGAGAGAAGCTTTCTGATAAAGGTCTGCAGGAAATCAGACTGCGGGTAAACAAGCCTTTATTGGTATTATGTAATAACAGGGAATATATTTATGAAAATACTGTTGTTGACATACTTAAGATAAGACACTGTATGCAGCTTATAAGCCAATATTCGTTATATGTGCATAAGGAGGATATAAGGAACGGATTTATAACTGTAAGAGGCGGACACAGAGTAGGAATTATAGGACAGGCTGTGCTGAATGATACTGGTATTGAAGGGCAGAAAAATATATCTTTTATAAATATAAGAGTGGCGCATGAGGTTAAGGGCTGTGCTGATAAAGTGATGGATTTTGTCTGCCGAAATCTGGTTATTAAAAATACACTTGTGATTTCACCTCCGGGGTGTGGAAAAACAACTCTTTTAAGGGACATTATAAGACAGATATCAGATGGCGAAAGGGGAGTCAGCGCAAATATATGTGTCGTGGATGAGCGGTCAGAGCTTGGTGCCTGTTTTGAGGGAGTTCCGCAAAAAAATCTTGGTATGAGAACGGATGTGTTTGATCAGGCATGTAAACCACAGGGAATGTTGATACTTTTACGCTCAATGTCGCCGCAGATTATAGCTGTTGACGAACTCGGTGCAAAAAAAGATTTTGAGGCCGTAAAGGAAATCATGAGCTGCGGAGTTCTTTGTTTTGCGACAATACATGGTTTTGATTTGGAAAGTATTATGAAAGAAAAATATGTTTCGCAGTTTATTGCGCCGGGTATGTTTGAAAGAATTATAGTCTTATCTAAAAGATATGGTGTCGGAACTGTAGAAAATCTGATTGAATTGTAATACTTACTCAGATTCGTATAAGGAGGATATATGAAAATTTTAGGCATAGTACTTATAATCGCAGGTACGACTTCGTATGGTATAAGACTGGTGTTTATGAATAATTCGCATATACAGCTTCTAAGAACCTTTAAGACATCACTGGAGCTTTTGTCAGGTTATATACAGCAGGAATATTCGAGTATTCCCTATGCGTTTAGCAGCATATCCGCAAGTATTTATAATAAGACGGTGGCGTCCTTTTACAGCGATATGTATAAGGAATTGTCAAAAAATGAGGGATACAGCTTCGCTGATGCATGGGAAAAAAATGTACAGAAACATTTTACCGATAATATTGTTAAAAATGCAGATATACAGATAATTATGGGATTTGCAGGACTTCCGATATACCTTGAGTCAAACTCGCAGGTGTCGTTTATTTCGGAGAGGACAAAGCTTCTTGACGAAAGGATAAATGAACTTTCAGCACAGAGCAGAGAAAAAAATAAAATGTATAAATATTTAGGTTTCGGTCTCGGAGTATTTTTGGTGCTGATACTAATCTGACGGTTATGAGATATAGCGTTTAAAAATGAGGTGTAAAGTGGAAGTAAGTTTGATATTTAAAATAGCGGCTGTAGGTATTCTTGTTTCGGTATTGGGACAGGTTTTAAAACACAGCGGAAGAGAGGAGCAGGCATTTCTTACAAGCCTTGCAGGTCTGCTGCTGGTATTGTACTGGATTATACCGTATATTCTCGATTTGTTTGAAACAATGAAAAGAATGTTTGAACTATAAGAATGCAGATAGCTGAAAAAAGAATAGCTAAAAATATTGATGATTTAAAATGCAGAAAGGGGAGAAAATGTGGACGTATTTAAAGTTATTATGATTGGTATATGCGGCGTGCTTCTTGCAATGATTTTGCAGACAACATCGAGCAGGTTATATGTTTTTATATCTGTGGCGGCAGCAGTAATTATTATGTCATATATAGTGATAAGGCTGACAGGTATAGTTGCGCAGATAAAAAGTCTTAACAGATATATTTCTATTGGAAATGAGTATATAGTTTTGCTTTTAAAGATTATAGGAATTACATACGTATCGCAGTTTGCATCGGATATATGCAAGGACGCGGGAAATTCAGTTGTCGCAACTCAGATTGAAACATTTTGCAAAATAACCATAGCAGCATTAAGCCTGCCGGTTGTGCTTGTTTTGTTTGAAACGGTGGCAAAATGTATGTGAAAGGACAGAAGCATATAAGTAAAAAATGTATTTATATGTGTCTGATATCAGTATTTGTGTTTATTATATCTGCCTTGTCAGCTCCGGTAAACTGTAGTGGTGCAGAGGTTAAAGATTACGATTTTTCCGATGTCGACAGGAGCATTAAAGAAAATGAAGCACAGGATTATATAGGCTCGTTTAAGGAACTTGTTTTAAAGCTTGTAAATGGAGAGAGTTCAGGAGATAAGGGCATTTTCAGGGATGTTGCAGATATTTTTATAAATTCATTTACTGCGCACAAGGATGTGGTAATAAACATAATAATACTTGCTGTTCTGTCAGCATTTATATCAAGTTTTGCTCCGGTGTTAAATAAAGGCATGATAAATGATACAGCCCATATGATTATAGAGATTATGCTTATCACATTGCTGATGGCATCGTTTTACAGCGCGGTCATAACAAGTACAGATACTATACAGGGATTTATTGATATATATAAATCGCTGATTCCGGCATTTTTTTCAGCGGTGACATTTGCATCAGGGAGTATTACAAGTGCGGCATATTATGAGGTTGTTCTGATTGCAATCACATTTGTTAATGACATATTAAAAAATGTGATATTAAGAATGGTAAAGGTGTATCTTTTGCTTGGTTTTGCGGATCTGCTTATGAAAAAAAGCCCATTTTCTCAGGCTATGGAACTTATACTTACTGTAATAAAATGGGGCTGTAAATTATCACTTGTTGCATTTTCGGGTGTGGCAGGGCTTAAAGGAATGATTAATCCGATAAGCGACGAAGCAAAAAAGAGTGTGATTTATAAGACTTTAAAAATAATTCCCGGTATAGGAAACGGAGTTGATACGGTTTCATCGACGGTTGCAGGAGCCGGAGCAGTTATTAAAAATGCAGTAGGCGTTGCTGCAATAATCGTTATTATGGCTGTATGCTGTATGCCTGTTATGAAACTTGTGTCGCTGACTGTGATTTTTAAGGTTACGGCAGCAGCTATAGAGCCGGTTGCGGACAAAAGAATAGTGAAAGCAGTCGGCAATGTAAGCACTGCGATAGGGCTTTTATGTATTATAACGCTCACTGCGATGAGTTTGTTTTTGTTAATGACTGCAATAATATGTATTTGTACAAACTATGGCGTAAAATAAAGGGGAAATTATGGAGAGTGTTATTGTATGGGCAAAAAAGATTTTTTCTGTTGCCATATTTTCAAATCTTTTAATGTATTTTGTGCCTGATGAAAAATATCAGAGGTATATAAAATTTGTCTGTACGATGATTCTTACATGGATATGTATAAGTCCGGTATTTTCATTTATTTCAGGTGACAATAATGCAAAAAAAATAACGCAGGACATTTTTAATACTCAAAGTATTGCATCGCTTAAGCAGGAAATAAAATTTTCTGCAAAAGATGCACAGGGAGAAATGATGACACGTTACAAAGAAGGAATCGTAAAGACAGTTGAACAAAAGGCTTTGGACTATGAACTGTATCCGTCAAAAACAGAGGTATTGATAGATTCAGATGAGGAAAGCACAGATTACGGAGCGGTACAAAAAATCAATATGGAGGTTACTGTTAAGGAGAGTGCCTGCAATATAGCAGAATTTAAGAAAGATATGGCTGAATATTTTGATATAAATATAAGCAATGTAAATATTAAATTAAAATATTAATCATGTTTTTGTATTTAGACTGCATTTTATAAAGGCAGAAATTTTAATTTTTTGAAAGGATATTTCTTTAAAACATATGAATAAGAAAATTTTTGATGTTTTTTTGAATAAATCAGGGAAAGACAAAATAACAATAATAGTACTTATAGGAATTCTTCTGATGGTAATTGCATTACCGACGAAAAAATCAGGAAGCGGCAGTAAGGTGACAACTGATGAAAAGAACCATGATATGACAGCTTCGCTTTCTTATTCAGAGTACGGGGAATATTTGGAAAAAAAGCTTGAAAGTACGCTTAAGAAGGTGGATGGAGTGGGTGAAGTGTGTGTTTCTGTATCGTTAAAAACGACTTCACAAAAAGTCCTTGCTACAGATGATGAAAATGTTTCAGAGCAGATTGAGGAAGATGACGGTGACGGCGGAAAAAGAATTTCCGTTACAAATAACAACAAAAGCTCAAACATTTTTTACGATACGTTAAATGGCAGTGAACCGTATGTTACATTAGAGAATATGCCGGAGATTGAGGGCGTGATTATTGTTGCAAAGGGAGGTGGTAACGGAGAAATTGCAGCAGGAATTACCTCGGCGGTGGAAGCATTGCTTGGGATACCGGTTCATAAGATTAAAGTGTTGAAAATGTCTTAAAAGTCATAATATGCTGCAAAGCAGCGGAAATGGAGTTTGATGTGAAAAAAATTAAGAAAAATCAGGTGATTATAACTGCGTTGGCAATCATGATTGCAGTGGCAGGTTACATAAATTATTCAGGGAACCTGTCAGACCTTATATCAGTGAAAGATAAAGAAAATACAGATGAGGTGAGCGGCAGCGTTGATGAAAATACTGATGAAATATTAAGTAATGACGCAGAACCCGATTTAACTGACGGGGAAACACCGGGAGATGTGATTCTTACATCTGGTACCGGTGTCTCAGACAGTGTTATTTCAACAGCAAAATTGAATCGTGAACAGGTTCGCGCAAAGAATAAAGAAAGTCTTTTGGAGATAATAAATAATGAGGATTTGGCAAAAGACGCAAAGGAGGAGGCTGTTAATAAGCTTTCGGTTATCACAGAAAATTCAGAAAAGGAAATAGCAGCTGAGCTGCTTTTGGAGGCTAAAGGTTTTGGCGGAGTTGTGGTATCAATGCTTGACGGAAATGTGGATGTGGTGGTGAACATGTCACAGCTTACTGACACGCAGAGAGCGCAGATTGAAGATATAGTTAAAAGGAAAACCGGCGTGACAGCCGATAAGATTACAATAAATATTTGCAATAATCTTAATAATTGATTATAATAGGCAATAAGTACATTTACGATAATAGGAGGTTTGTAATGACTAAAGAGTTTGAAAATAAAGGTAATAACTATACAATATGTGAAAATGTTAATATTGGAGAAGTAAAGGTTGCTGATGAAGTTGTCGCTATTATTGCAGGACTTGCTGCGACAGAAGTTGATGGTGTTGCATCAATGGCCGGCAATATCACAAATGAACTTGTAAGCAGACTTGGTATGAAGAACCTTTCTAAAGGAATCAAGGTTTTCGTAAGTGAGGACAGCGTAAGAGTTGACGTTTCAATCAATATTAAGTATGGTTACGAGATACCTTCTGTATCTGAAAAGGTTCAGGAAAAGGTTAAATCAGCAATAGAAACTATGACAGGATTAGAAGTATCTGCTGTAAATATAGGTATAGCAGGCGTGAACATTGAAGCTGAATAATTGCATCAGGTTAAAACGCCAGATCGGATTGTCCGGTCTGGCATTTTGATTAAAAATGCTTCGACATGGAGGAAAAAATGACAAGAACTATCATAAGAGAACACATTTTTAAAATTCTTTTCAGAGCAGAATTTTATGAACAGTCTGATTTTGAGGAACAGGTAAGACTTTATCTTGAAGAAAATAAAGATATCTCGGAAAAGGATTCAGAGTATATTTACAGTAAGGTGAACGCTGTTTTTAATATGGTTTCACAGATAGATGAGGCAATAGACAATGTATCGGAGGGCTGGCCGACCACAAGAATAGGAAAGGCAGAGCTGTCAATTTTAAGACTTGCACTTTACGAGATTAAGTATGATGATGAAATTCCGGTAAACGTTGCAATTAACGAAGCTGTTGAACTTGCTAAAAAGTATGGTGCGGACAGTGCACCTTCATTTGTTAACGGAATTCTTGCTAAGCTTATAAATTAAATTATTTTTTAAGCGGAGGTATTTAAGTGGCTTCAACATATACGGTTACCCAGATGAATTCTTACATTAAAAATATGTTCAGGCAGGATTTTGTTCTTAACAGAATCAGTGTAAGAGGCGAGATATCTAATTGCAAGTATCATACTTCAGGACATATTTATTTTACACTTAAGGATGATGGTGGTACGCTTGCTTGCGTAATGTTTGCGTCAAATGCGGGAAATCTTGATTTCCGGATTGAAAATGGAATGCAGGTTGTGGTAAGCGGAAGAATTGATGTATATGAACGCGACGGAAAGTATCAGCTTTATGCATTGAGTATGGAGCAGGATGGTATAGGCGATTTATACAAGAGATTTGAAGAGCTTAAAGCAAGGTTTTGCGAGATGGGATATTTTGAGGAGCAGTATAAAAGAAAAATTCCGTTTTTTGCAAAAAAGATTGGTATTGTCACAGCTTCGACAGGTGCTGCAATACATGATATATGCAATATTGCATACAGGAGAAATCCTTATGTTGAGCTTATACTGTACCCGGCTATTGTTCAGGGGGCAGATGCCGCAGAAAGCATTGTAAAAGGCATAGAGGTTCTTGATACAATACATCCGGACGTTATTATAGTCGGACGCGGAGGCGGTTCAATAGAGGATTTGTGGGCATTTAATGAAGAGATTGTTGCTGAGGCTATATTTAATGCCGGCACGCCTGTTATTTCTGCAGTAGGACATGAAACAGATTTTACGATTGCTGATTTTGTTGCAGATCTGAGGGCACCGACTCCATCGGCAGCAGCTGAACTTGCAGTTGCTGAGCTTTCGGTTGTTGAGGATAGGATAAAAAGATACAGGGAAGCCTTAGATAGTGCAATTTATAAAAAGACAGACGATTTAAGATATATGCTTGAAACTTATGCACTTAGGCTTAAAATCTTAAGCCCGTCGGCACAGATTAACGAAAAACGACATGCATGTGTGCAGCTTGCTGACAGACTGAACAATGTGATGTTAAATATTTTTAAAAATAAAAGGCATATGCTTGAGGTTTACGCATACAGACTTCACGGATTATCGCCTCTTGATAAGTTAAGTCAGGGTTACGCATTTGTATCAGATGAAGACGGCAGCAGGATATCAAGCGTAAAAACTATTGATGTTAATAAAGATTTATTTATACATTTAAAAGACGGTTCGTTAAAGGCAAAGGTAACGGAGGTAATTGATGGCAAAATCACAGACTCTTGAAGAATCATTTGAAAAAATTGAGGGTATTATAAATATGCTTGAGGATGGCAATACTTCATTGGAAGAAGCATTTAAGCTGTACAATGACGGAATGAAGCTTGTAAAAAACTGCAATGCACAGCTTGATAAGGTTGAAAAGAAAATAGTTGTTCTTGAGCAGGAAGAGGATACGGATAATGGGATTTAATGACATTTTAAAGGATAAAGTTAAAGATATTGATACAGTGCTAAACGAATATCTTCCGGCTTGTACGGGACGACAGAAACAGGTGCTTGATGCCATGGGCTACAGTGTAAGTGCAGGAGGCAAGAGAATACGTCCGCTTATATTATCAGAAACTTACAGATTGTGCGGCGGTACGGATTTTGACAGTATTGCTCCTTTTATGGCAGCACTTGAGTTTATTCATACATATTCGCTTGTGCATGACGATCTTCCGGCTATGGATAACGATGACTACAGGAGAGGACAGCTTACAACTCATAAGAAATATGGGGAAGATATCGCAATACTTTGCGGAGATGCACTTTTAAATTATGCATATGAGGTTATGATTAATGCTGCATGCGAGTGCAGAGAGTTGTCTATGTCACAGAGGATGGTGAAGGCCGCCAATATTATTGCACAAAAGGCAGGAATTTACGGAATGGTAGGCGGGCAGACACTTGATGTCTGGCTTACCGATAAGGATATGAGCAAAGAAGATCTTGAATTTATATTTGATTTAAAGACAGGTGCACTTATAGAGGCTGCTTTTATGGCAGGTGCGATGCTTGCGGGAGCAGATGAAATACAAATACAGAATTTAAGAAAAGCAGGAAATTTAGTCGGAGTGGCGTTTCAGATTAAGGATGATATTCTTGATGTGACAAGTACCCAGGATGTACTTGGAAAGCCGGTGTTTAGTGATAAGAAGAATAATAAAACGACATATGTTACATTATATGGAATGGATAAAGCCTTAAGTGATGTTGAAAGAATGTCGGAAGCTGCAATAGAGATTGTTAAACAGACAGGAGATAATGAGTTTTTGGAAAAACTCATTTATAAACTTATTAACAGGGAAAAGTAATTATGATTCTTGATAAAATAAACAAACCTAATGATATAAAAAAAATAAAACCGGGAGAGTATGAGCAACTTGCATGGGAGATACGCCGATTTTTGATTGAAAATATCAGTAAGACCGGTGGTCATCTTGCATCAAATTTAGGAGTTGTGGAGCTTACAATGGCACTGCACATTGTTTTTAATCTGCCTGATGACAAGCTTATATGGGATGTCGGACACCAGTCATATACACATAAAATATTGACAGGAAGAAAACAGCAGTTTGATAAGCTTAGAAAATTTGGCGGAATGAGTGGTTTTCCTAAAAGAAACGAAAGTGATTATGATGCTTTTGATACAGGCCACAGTTCAACGTCCATTTCGGCCGGCCTCGGCTATGTGATGGCAAGAGATATCAAAAATGAAGATTATAATGTGATATCAGTTATCGGAGACGGTGCACTGACTGGCGGAATGGCGTATGAAGCACTAAATAATGCTTCTCAGGTTAAAGGGAATTTCATTATTGTTTTAAATGATAATAATATGTCTATTTCTAAAAATGTAGGCGGAGTATCAAAGCTGCTTGGTAATATAAGAACATCAAATTCATATTATGATTTGAAAGAAAATGTTACAAATACGTTGAGTAAGCTGCCGAATGGTCAGAAACTGATAAATAAAATTAAGCAGACAAAATCAAATATTAAGCAGTTGATTCTGCCTAATAAGATATTTGAGAGTATGGGTATAACATACTTAGGTCCTGTTGACGGGCATGATATAGGTAAGCTTATAAAAATTTTTAATGTGGCTAAGCGTGTTGATCATGCCGTAATTGTACATGTCCTTACAAAAAAAGGGCAGGGATATAAGCTGGCTGAGAAAAATCCGAGCAAGTTTCATGGAATTGCACCATTTGATGTAAGAACAGGACAAGTGCTTGATAAAGAAAATAGAAAAACTTATACCGACTATTTTTCAGAAGGTATATGTACTGCTGCCAAAAAGGATGAAAACGTTGTGGCTATAACTGCGGCGATGCCGGGCGGCACAGGACTTACAAAATTTTCAAAGGGATATCCTGACAGATTTTTTGATGTAGGAATTGCAGAGGAGCATGCTGTTACGTTTGCGGCAGGACTGGCAGCAGGAGGTATGAAGCCTGTTTTTGCTGTATATTCTTCGTTTTTGCAGAGGGCTTACGACCAGATACTGCATGATGTCTGTATACAGCAGCTTCATGTTGTATTTGCGATAGACCGTTCGGGACTTGTCGGAAGTGATGGCGAGACACATCAGGGAATATTTGATATATCGTATTTGAGAAATATTCCGAATATGACTATATTTGCTCCTAAAAACGGATGGGAATTAAAAGCCGGTCTTGATTATGCTATTTTCACGCATTTCGGGCCTATTGCAATAAGATATCCGAGAGGAGAGGCTGTTGAAGATTTTGAGGAATTTAATACGCCTGTAGTATTTAAAAAAGCCGAAATTATGTATCTTGAAAAGGATATTATAATATTTGCGGTCGGAAATATGGTAAAGACTGCCGATATGGTAAGAAAGAATCTTAAGGAAAAAGGATACAATGTTTCACTTGTAAATGTAAGATTCGTAAAGCCTTTTGATGAGCTTTTGGTAAGAAGCAGTGATATACATCATAAGCTTCTTGTCACAATGGAAGAAAATGTTCAAAAAGGCGGATTTGGCGAGGGTATCTGCGAATATGTAAATGAGACTCAGATGAATATAAAGGTGCTTAATATCTCATTGCCTGACGATTATGTTGAGCATGGAAGTGTAGATATTTTAAGAGCGGAGTCAGGTATTGATACGACAAGTGTGACAGAAAGAATTGTTTCTTTTTATAAAAATATTTAAGCAATGACTTCTATAAGGAGGAAGGTAATGGCAAAAGAAAGACTTGATGTTCTTTTGGTAAACAGAGGACTTGCAGCGTCAAGGGAAAAAGCAAAAGCTATAATTATGTCGGGAAATGTGTATGTTGACGGACAAAAGGAGGACAAGGCCGGTTCAAATTTTAATGAAAATACGGTTATTGAAGTCAGAGGAAATACGTTAAAATACGTAAGCCGCGGAGGTTTAAAGCTTGAGAAAGCCATGGAGTGCTTTGATGTTGAAATACAGGGGAAAGTCTGTATGGATGTGGGGTCATCTACAGGCGGTTTTACAGACTGTATGCTTCAAAACGGTGCGGTAAAGGTATATGCGGTAGATGTAGGACATGGACAGCTTGATTGGAAATTAAGAAACGATGAGCGCGTTGTGTGCATGGAAAAAACTAATATAAGATATGTCACACCGCAGGACATAGCAGACAGAATTGATTTTTCGAGCATAGATGTTTCATTTATTTCTTTGACTAAGGTACTGGGGCCTGTTAAGGAACTTCTGACTGATGACGGACAGATTGTATGCCTTATAAAGCCGCAGTTTGAGGCCGGAAGAGAAAAAGTCGGCAAGCATGGTGTTGTAAGGGATGCTTCCGTTCATCTTGAGGTTATATTAAAGGTTATTGAATATGCCGTTTCGATAGGATTTGAGGCACTTAATCTTGAGTTTTCACCTGTAAAGGGGCCGGAGGGCAATATTGAGTATCTTTTGCATCTGCAAAAGCATACGGAGGGAGTATATCCGCAAATTTCATTTAAGGCAGAAGATGTGGTTAGGAGTGCGCACGAGACATTGATGTAGGCGGCATGTGTGATTATGAAAAAGTTTTATATTATTTCTAATAAAATAAAAGATGAGCATCAGGAATATGCCGGGAGAATAAAAAAGTTTCTGACAGAGCAGGGCGCATTTTGTGAATGTCAGGATTTTTCAAAAGAAAATGTTGCGGCAGATTTCAGATATACCGATGCAGCACTTATACCAAAGGATACGGAGTGCATAATAGTGCTCGGAGGCGACGGAACACTTCTTCAGGCATCAATAGATCTTAACTGTCTTGATATTCCGCTTTTTGGTGTTAATCTGGGAACACTCGGATTTCTTACCGATACTGACATGGAAAATGTAGAGGAAGCGTTGTTAAGTATACTTAACGGAGAATATGAAATTGATGTACGGATGATGCTTGACGGGTGCGTTTACAGAAAAGGCGAGGTAATATATGAAAGCGTTGCGTTAAATGATATTGTAATAAACAGATGCGGAAATCTTAGAGTAATAAATTTTGATGTTATTGTTAATGACGAGTATTTAAGCTCTTATTCTGCGGATGGTGTTATAGTTGCGACGCCTACAGGGTCAACTGCCTACAGTCTGTCGGCAGGAGGACCTATTTTACAGCCTAATGCGCAGCTTATGATGATTACACCGATATGTCCTCATACACTTAATATGAGAAGCATTATTTTTGATTCAAATGATACAATTACTATTGTAATGAGAGACGACAGAGGAATTGATGAGGAAAGAGTAGCCTCGTTTGACGGTGAGGAATTTTGCAGAGTAGTTACAGACGATAAGATAGTTATAAAAAAGTCGGACAGAGTATCAAAATTTATTAAAACAAATAAGGCGAGTTTCTTACAGAGAGTGCGTGAAAAAATGATGTAATGTCAGGCGCAGATGCGTCTGCAGAAATGGAGATTTTTATGAAAACAGAAAGACAAAGAAAGATTCTTGAACTCATTAAAAAGGATGAGATAGGTACGCAGGAGGAGCTTGCGTCAGCTCTTGAGGCTGCAGGTTTTAATGTTACGCAGGCCACTGTTTCAAGAGATATAAGAGAACTTAATCTTACGAAGACGACTATTGACGGAAAGCAGAAGTATGTTGTTTATCATTCACATGCTCCTCATATGTCAGACAAGTTTATAAGAGTGCTGAAGGAAGGCTTTGTTGCTATGGACATGGCGCAGAATATTCTTGTGATTAAGACTGTGGCAGGAATGGCTATGGCAGTATGTGCGGCTATAGATTCTATGCACTGGCATGAGGTTGTCGGTTCTATTGCAGGCGATGATACTATTATGGTAGCGGTAAGAAGTGTTGATGATACTGTTAAACTTATGGGAAAATTAAAAAAGATATTGTCTGAATAATATTTCTGGTATGGAGGATTATGTTAACTAATTTACATGTGAAAAATCTGGCTTTGATTGAAGAGGCTGATATTAATTTTGAAAATGGACTTAATATTATTACAGGAGAGACAGGGGCAGGTAAATCTATAGTTCTTGGCTCTGTTAATATTGCACTCGGAGGCAAAGCTTCTTCTGATATTATTAGAAAGGGTTGTGATTACGCCCTTACGGAGCTTATATTTCATGTTGAAGATGAGGATAAGCTTAATGCGTTAAGAGAGTTTGATATCGAAGATCTGGAAGATAAAGATGTAATAATTTCACGAAAGATAATGCCTAACCGTTCACAGATTAAAGTAAACGGGGTTACGACCACAGCTTCTCAGGTAAGACAGATTGCTTCACTTCTTATAGATATACACGGACAGCATGATAATCAGCTTCTTTTAAAGGAATCTACACATCTTGATATTATTGATTTGTTTGGGGAAGATAAGATTATGCCTGTTAAGCGTAAGCTTAAGAGCGAATATTTGAAATATCTTGAGATAAAAAGACAGCTTCAGGAAATGGATATTGATGAGGAAGAAAAAAGGCGCAGAATTTCATTTTTGGAGTATGAGATTAATGAGATAACAGGTGCGGAACTTACTGACGGGGAGGATGATGAGCTTGAGGCTCGTTTTAGAAGGATGAATAATTCCCAGAAGATACTCAGCGATATATCATCGGCAAGTCGTATGCTTTCGCAGGGGGAAGAGAATGCGCAGAATTTTGTCGGTATCGCGGAGCGTTGTGTGGCAAATGCTGCTGTTTATGACGAAACACTCTCAGATGTTGCTGATACATTGTCATCAGTAGCAGATTTGATATCAGAGGCAGTTCGTGTGATTTCCGATTATGCAGACAAGTGTGAATATGATGAAGCCGATTACAAATATGTGACAGACAGACTTGATCTTATAAATTCTTTTAAGTTAAAATATGCCAAAACAATACCGGGTATATTGGATTATTGCAGCACAAAGCAGGTTGAGCTTGATGAAATATTAAGATTTGACGAAAAGACTAATGCGTTGAAAAATACGCTTGATGAAAGCTGTAAAATACTTGAAAAGCTTTGCTGTGAGCTTAGTGATTTAAGAAAAGAAGCAGCAAAAGATTTTTGTGCTTCGGTTTCGAATAGTCTTTCAGAACTAAATTTCCTTAACACTGAGTTTGATGCATTATTTGAAAAAACAGACAGATATAGCGCAAATGGATTTGATGAGATGCATTTTATGATTTCAATGAATGTTGGGGAGGATTTAAAGCCATTGGCGAAAGTTGCTTCAGGCGGTGAATTGTCAAGAATAATGCTTGCGATTAAGACGTGTATTGCGGGGAAAGACAAGACGGATACACTGATATTTGATGAGATTGATGCCGGTATAAGCGGAAAGACAGCCCAGAAAGTGGCAGAAAAGCTGTCGCAGATATCAAGAAATTGTCAGGTTATATGTATAACACACCTTATTCAGATTGCAGCGATGGCAGATTCACATTTTGTTATAGAAAAAAATGTTGTTGATGATTCCACGGTTACAACAATTTCAGATATTAATAATCAGGATATAATTAAGGAGCTTGCAAGACTTTTGGGCGGAAGTACAATTACGGATACTTCATTGCAAAATGCTAAAGAAATGAAAAATCTTGCGCAGGAATATAAAGATAATTTACAATAATAACCTATAATTAATTAGGCTTAATTGCAGATACTATTCATGAAGAGGAGAGATGCTTTATGAATAGTATTTTTTTTAGGTTTAACAAAAACCGGCGGCAGGAAAAAGTTAAGAAAAACAGAATAATAAAAAATATATTTATTATGGTATTAGTTTTGCTGTCAATCGTAATTGCCGGGGCTTATATAAATTATTGCATTAATAAGGTTCCGAAAAATGTTTTTGTACTTAAAAATGAGACTGCCACGCTTGATTTAAATATACCTGTTACAGGGGAATGTAAGACAGTGTCAAATAATGCTGTGTCATCAGATATAGATTTCAGCAAGCCTGTTACATTTGTCGGGAATGAGCTTGGTAAATACAGAATTAAAATAAAACTTTTTAACCTGTTTGATGTAAAAACGGTAAATGTTAACGTTGTTGACACTAAAATGGTATATTCAGGCGGATTTCAGGTTGGAATGTATTTTAAGATGGACGGAGTTCTTGTTTCCGGGATAAGTGAAATTAAGGATGCTGATGGTAATATGCAGAATCCATGTGAAGATAAATTACAAACAGGGGATTATATTGTGTCTGTAAATAATATTCATATAAATTCAAAAAAGCAGCTTAATAAAATTGTGGCAGACAGCGGCGGCGAAACACTGGAGGTGCTTGTAAGGCGTGATGGAAATTATATTGATTATCAGATTAAGCCTGTAACAGATGAGGATGGGGATTGCAGAATCGGAATCTGGGTAAAGGATGATACGCAGGGAATCGGAACTGTCACATATGTGACTCAGGACGGAAAATTTGGTGCGCTCGGACATGGGATAAGTGATTCTGATGTGAACAAGCTCATCGAAGTAAAAAACGGAAGTATATATAAAACAAAGATATTTAAGATAATACGCGGAAGTAATGGCTCACCCGGAGAACTTCTCGGAAGCATACTGTACAGTGATATGAATAAAATAGGAACTATCAACGAAAATACAAAAGAGGGAATATACGGGAAAATAGATTTAGAAACCATAAGAGGTTATAAATTAAAGCAGACAGAAGTTATGTTCAGCAGCAATGTCAAATGCGGAAAAGCATATGTAAGGTTTTATAATGGTTCTGAATTTAAAGATTATGATATAAATATAACTCATTTAAGCGGCGGAGAAAAAAAGAATATAACGTTTGAAGTTACTTCTGAGGAACTGCTTGAAAAAACTAACGGTATCGTGCAGGGAATGAGCGGATGTCCGATAATACAGGATGATAAGATTATAGGTGCAGTAACACACGTTTTAATCGATAATCCGGCAGGAGGATATGGGATTTATATAGAAAATATGTTGGATCATAATTAAGAAATGAGCAGATATTACAAGGCTTTGCGAGCTGTTGTAGTATCTGCTTTGTTTAATATATTAGTTCAAGATAATGGACAATAATATAAAAAAGATTAAAAAACTAGGGACGAGTTATGTTGGGAGCAACAAAAATTCGCCCATTCTATGGAGGAGAAAAATGAATAAATTTATACCATTATCAAGTTTAAAGGATACGGCAGGAATTGTTGAATTATGTAAAAAGACAGGCGAGCCTGTAGTGGTAAACAGAAATGGAGAACTTAAATTAGTTATTATGACAAAGGATATATTTAATGAATATTTTAGGATTAGAAAACCGAACGGAGAATTAGATATTGAGAAGGAGTATTTGAGAAGAACAGCAATTATAACGTTTGTGAAAAAGACTTTTTGAAACAAAACACAGGAACAAGCTTTTTTATTTCAAAAACATAATGACTTTTTGAAATAAAAAGGGTATACTGAGTATAGTTATTTCAAAAAGAAGCAAAACAAGGAGAATTATATGAATCGAGCAGGAATATATGTTGATAATTTAACAGGAGAGGCTACTTATCAATCTTTTAAACCAAATCCATTACCACCTATGCCGGAAATTGAAATAGATGAGGAGATTGTAAAACTTTTAGTAGATGCCAATAAACAACTTGTAAAACTTGATACTGCATCACAGTTGATTTCCAATGCAGATTTGTTTATATCAATGTATGTTAGAAAAGAAGCATTGATTTCTTCACAAATAGAAGGAACACAGTGTACTCTTGATGATGTATTAGACCCGGAAGTGGAAGCGAATGCAAATCTTGACGTTTCTGATGTTATTAATTATGTGAAAGCAACACAGTATGCATTGAATCGTCTGGAGAGATTACCGTTATGTTGCAGATTAATAAGGGAAATACATGAAGTATTAATGGAAAATGTTCGTGGACAGGATAAGACTCCGGGAGAGTTTAGACATTCTCAAAATTGGATTGGACCTGCCAATTGCGCATTAAAGGATGCAAGATATATTCCGCCGAATGTAGAGGATATGCAAGATGCCATGTCTGATTTGGAGAAATATATTAATGAGAATACAGATTATGATCCATTGATTAGAGTTGCATTGATTCATTATCAGTTTGAAACAATACATCCGTTTTTGGACGGCAACGGTAGAATCGGAAGACTATTGATACTCCTTTATCTGATGGAGCAGGGATTGCTTGCTAAACCGGTCATTTATATATCTTATTTTTTGAAAAAGAACCAGATAGAATATTATGATCGAATTAGTGAAGTCAGAAGAAGCGGTAACTTTGAACAATGGATAAAATTTTTTTTGGAGGCGGTGAGTAAAGCAGCATCGGATTCTTTAGAAGCAATTCGTCAGCTTTCTTCACTGCATGATACAAATATAGAAAAACTTCCAAAGACAACTCGAAGTAAAGATAATTTACGAGCAGTTTTCGATTATATTGAGCAGTATCCGATTATTGATATTAAGAGAACTGCAAAGGAATTAGATATTAGTTATAATACAGCAGCTACGGCTGTGAAGAAACTTGTGGAACTTGGTATTTTGCAGGAAACAACCAATGCTGCGAGAAACAGGGTGTTTGCGTATGAGGCGTATTTGGGAATATTGAGGAAGGATACGTAAGTGTTTATCCGTTAAAGAAAGGTGATAAGAAAAGTTTCATATAGATGATTCAATGAAATAAAAAAATATATGAGATGATTTCATAGAGTGAGGAAAAATGAAAGAATTAGATATGGTTAAAAAAATACGAAAAACAATAAGAACAGAAATTGATAAAAGATTTAATGCTAAACATTATAGATTAATTGACAAAGATGATTTGGCGGAAATTAAACTGATGGTACAAGGGGGTGAGATAGAACTTTCTGTTATGGAATGGGATGAAGACACTTGTAGTATAGAATATTTTCTTTATTGGTCAAAAGATGATAATGAGTCTATTTTAACAAATATATATAAACTATGTCTTATATTAAAAGAATTATATGTAATTACAGGTAATTTAGTGAATATAGATTTTTATGAAAGTTTGGATAAAGGTAATGTAACTATTGCTTTACGTCATTACGCAGACAAATTCGAAGTGCAGTCTATAATGTATATTTTAGAGGCATATAATAAGGTGGATTTACGGAAGAAAAATATTGATAAGAGTTTTATCGAAAAAAACTATTTAGTCTTATTTGAATTGTTTGATAGAAAAAGCAATGAAATTAGAAAGTATTTTAAACAGATAATCGAATCTGAAATGTATCATAGAATTAGTAAATATGGTTTTAGATATAGAGCAGTGAATGTTGATTGTAAAAGCAGCGGATAAAATCTAAGGCTTTTACGTTAATAGTGTTGCAAATGCCACTCCTAAATTTCGTGCAATGCACAGAATTTAGGAGTGGTATCGTCATTTATGGAGAAAAACTTCAAAATTTGCAGAAAAATGTTGCTCCCTACTTGACACGTGAATGAGCGGATGTCCGATAATACAGGACGACAAGATTATAGGTGCAGTAACACACGTTTTAATCGATAATCCGGCAGGAGGATATG
>ENA-ORUW01000203-ORUW01000203.1-human-gut-metagenome-genome-assembly--contig:-NODE-203-length-70214-cov-7.095369_pt1 | contig 70214 bp, 57 predicted proteins | sample MGYA00242088_ERZ509227 | MGnify/ENA primary metagenome ERZ509227 (study PRJEB26280, sample SAMEA2338816) | human gut metagenome | biome: human gut; feature: human-associated habitat; material: faeces... | reverse complement strand
GGTTGTAAATTATAAGACAACACTTTACTCAGTAGGCGGTTCAGTTGACGGAACAGCTCCGGAACCGGAACAGCCAGAGAAACCGACAGAACCGGAAACAGAGGCGCCAACACAGAAGCCTACAGAAAAACCTACACAGCCAGAAACAGAGGCACCTACAGAAAAGCCATCTGTATCAGGAAAGGCGGTTGTGCATAACTTTACAGAAAACGGAAAGACAAGTGATTTCTATACAATTACAGGTAATCTTTCAACAAGCAAGGGAACAGTATCATATGACGGACATAAGCTTACAAGCTGCTTAAAGATGGAAAGTTCAACATCAGTTAAGTTTACGGCAGCTGAAAAAGGAACACTTACACTTGTATTTGTTGAGAAAAATAAAGAAGGAGCAGTAAAGGTTGACGGAAAGTCATACAACAGTAATGCAAACGGTATAGTAGAGGTTGCTGTTTCAGCAGGTTCACATACTATAACAAAGGCAAATACATCAAATCTTTTCTATATGAGCCTGACACAGGGAAATTCTGAACAGCCAACAGAAAAGCCGACAGAACCACCAACAGAACCAGAAAAGCCGACAGAACCTGAAAAACCTATTGACCCTACTCCGGCAGCTGGGGATATTTATGTATCACCTTCAGGTAAATCAAGTGCATCAGGAACAGAATCTGATCCTATGGATTTGGTGACAGCTATTAATAAGATTGCTGCAGGAAAGACTATATGGATGCAGGCAGGAACATATAGATATACAAATACTATATTAATTCCTGAAAGCAACAGTGGTAAGAGCGGCAGCTATAAGAGTATTAAGAGCAAAGGCGGAGATGTAATTATTGATTTTGCAGGAATGGCAGAAGCAGGTTCTAACCGTGGTATAGTTCTTGATGGTTCATACTGGTATTTATACAATATTGATATTACTAACGCAGGTGATAACGGTATGCTTTTATCAGGAGATAATAATATTATAGAGCTTTGTCAGTTCTATAAGAACCATGATTCAGGTCTTCAGATAAGCAGATATAACACAAATTATGCTACAAAGGATTTGTGGCCATCAAATAACCTTATTAAGAATTGTACTTCATATGACAATAAGGACGAAGCTACAAGTGAAAATGCTGACGGATTTGCTGCAAAGCTTACATGCGGAGAGGGAAATGTATTCGACGGATGTATTGCATACTGCAACAGTGATGATGGCTGGGATCTTTATGCTAAGCCGGCTACAGGTTCTATCGGAGTAGTGACAATTAAGAACTGTGTTGCATTCGGAAACGGAAAGACAACAGACGGACAGGGCAGTGCAAATGGTGACATGAATGGATTTAAGCTTGGCGGAAGCAATGGAGCTTGTCCTACACCACATGTTGTTACTAATTGTCTTGCATTCTTTAACGGAGCTTGTGGCTTTACTGATAACGGAAACGGCGGTGCTATAAAGATGACTAACTGCACAGCTGCTAATAACGGTATATATTCATCAAAAGCTAACTTTATGTGTTACAGAACATCACAGAGTGCATTGTATTCTAACCTTCTTTCATTTGCTTCAAATGGTAAGTTAGGTACAGATAAGTTTAAGGGTGCAGTTGAGAAGACATTGTACTTTAATACAAGCGGCTCAGCATATTACTGGGTAGATGCTAAAGATACTTCTTCATTTACTGGAGCAGGCATCAAATATGGTACTCCTAATGCAAAGTCTGTATCAAATTCAGATTTTGTAAGTACTACGCTTGCAGGATATAATGCTTCTAAGGGAACATATGCAACTAATTATCATGAGATATTAAGAAATGCAGACGGAAGTGTTAACATGAACGGATTGTTCCAGCTTAAGTCTTCAAGTCCGTTATCAAACAGCGGTACTAACGGAAGAGCTTTAGGAGCAGCACTTTAAGGTTAATAATAATAATTATTGATTCGGTGATGTGATACTTTTAATAGTATTATTAACTTAAAAAGGATTTTCCTTAACTTCTGATTTAAAATCAGGGGCGGGAAAATCCTTTTTTAATCTTTTTTTACTTTATAGGAAATTGCGTCAAAGACGCATTCTGATAACAAGTTTGCGAAGCAAATCTTGCAAGCGTCGTTCACGACGCTTTTTTATTTGCTGAGTTCTCTGTCATTACCCATGAAAAAGAGAGCTATTGTGTCAGGGCCGACATGGCTTCCTGTACAATAATCATAAGTTGTGTTTATAAATTTACGTACTTTAATTCGTTTTTGAATTTCATTCATAACATAAACTGAGTCTTCATATGCGTCCGCATGAGCTATACCGATAATCTGATTTTCAGGGTCAACAATGTTATTGCATACAAGTGAAACAAGATTATTGAGAGCAGATTTTCTTCCTCTGCACTTCTTATACTGAACAATATATCCATCTTTGTCGCCTCTTAGTATTGGTTTAATGTTTAACATATTACCAACGAATGCAACAGAAGTATTAATTCTTCCGGTATGGGCTAAATACTTTAAGTCGTCAACGGTAAATACACCGTTCATTTTTGCAGGATAGCTTTCAAGTTCTTTTGCAGCCTCATCAATATTCATGCCTTTATCACGCATTTCACTCGCATATAGAGCCAAAATGCCCTGACCTAAAGAGGCGTTAAGCGCATCGATAAGTACTATTTTTCTGTTATTAGGAGGATTATCCATAAGCTCTTCTGCTGCAATTCTTGCAGAATTATATGTTCCGCTTATGTTTTTGCTTAATGAAATGTACAACACATCTTCATCTGCTTCCATTACCTGACGGAAACACTCTGAAAAGTCACCGCTGCTTATAAGTCCGGTTTTTACATTGAGACCTTTGCGCATTGCGTCATAATATTCCTTGCCTCTAACACGTTCTTCTTCTGGTGAGAGGCCAGGCTCAAAACAGGTAACAGGTTTTTCGTTAATATAATTAACAAAAGACATGACTTTAATATTATATTCTTTAACTATTTCGGCAGGTATGTTAGCTGCTGAATCAACAACAATCTGAAACATTTTTAAATTATTCTCCAATCGCATAAAATATTATAGGATTGTGGGAGTGCAAAGCACGAAACAATCCGTGTTATCATAATCAGGGCGTTTTGACACCCAAATCACTATATTTGATTATATGTGGTATTGAAAACTATGTCAAGCACTTTGAAATACCGCTTGGTGAAGAGCGCATAATAAAAAGCAGATAACGGGAATCGAACCCGCCTTTCCGGCTTGGGAAGCCAGCGTTCTACCGATGAACCATATCTGCATAGAAAATATTATAGCACTAATGAATAAAAGTTCAAGAATAAATATAAGAATGATAAATATCAAATTATAAGAAGATAAAAATGATAAAGTCCTATTGAGTATAAGATTGCGAAATGATATAATTTGTGCAAATTATGATGAACTTAAATCATGGAAAGTAAATATTTAAGGATAAGTAGGTATATTGAAATGGACAAGATAAAAGACTTTATAAGGCAAAATAAAAAGATTGTATTTCCTGCTGCAATACTGCTTGTGATATTTGTGGCAGCAGGTATTTATTTTATATCACAGTCAGATGCAGACAAAAATAAAAATGTAGCCGGGCAGTCAGAGCAAAAAACTGAAGTCTTAAACGATGAAAGTCGATCAGAGAATAAAACTGATGAGAGCAAAACACAGGGTGTGGTGACGGAAAGTCAGACTCAGGGAAGCGATGAAATTCAATTGGAGGAGAATGGGACAGGAAGTCAGGATTCGAATGACAAAGCTTCTGACAAAAATTCTAACAACAGTAATAATAGTAATAGCGTTAATAATAACAGTGGAAGTGCGGGAAACAGCAATGGCTCCGGCGACTGGTCGTGGGATTTTAATGAACCGGCTCCTGATCATGAGCACGTGTGGGTTACAAATACAGAAACTAAAGAGGAAACTTATAAAGAATGGGTTACAGCAGAGAAGAATTACTATACGTTATATCGTTTCTATTGGCATAATACTCACAAGTGGGAGGAATCACGTGATCACAAACGTTTTGATGAGTGGTATAAAAGTGAATACGGCGGATTTTTCTATGCCTATCATCCGTATGATAAGCCGGAAGATGACCCACTTTTCATAGAATATGACAGTAACGGCAATCCTGTATATACAAATGACCATGCTATTATCAGTAACCTTTTTGAGTGGGTTCCATGTGAACCATACGAAAAGACAGAGACGAGAGAAGTGACTGTTACAACTATAACCTGCTCAATTTGTGGAGCTGTTAAATAAGAATTATGTGTAAAAAATGTTGACAAAGAAATATTCTTAGTAATATAATATGAAAAAATTTAATAAGATATCACAAACCGTTGAAGTGGAGATAAAAATAAGATAAGAACTTACAGAGAGTGTGGGATGCTGAGAACCACGCAGTAGCACTGCTTATTAAATGGACCACAGAGGGCGCAGTCAAAGGCATATTGCTTAGTATTCTGCGACGTAAGACCTGCGTGATTGGTCAGGAATATGATAGTATTCCGTAAGTGCACAGTACAGCTATAACTGTATTGTGAAGCAAGGTGGTACCGCGGGTAAAGTATATACTCGTCCTTGACAAACTTATAGTTTGTTGAGGACGTTTTTTTATCCCCAAAACGTTCTCGGCAAAAGTCAGGAGGTTAATGTGAAAAATAATCTTAATATTTTTAAATTAAAGCCGGTATATCGCAGGCTTAAAGCGGATGGAAAAACACCGCTTGAAGTATTGTCAATACTTAAAAATGTGTCTAAAAACTGTTTTTTGCTTGAATCGGTTGAAGAACAGAAATTCTGGGGCAGATACACATTTATAGGATATGACCCTAAGCTTGAAATATCCGCTGTTAACGGATGTGTACAAATCAAGTCAGGTACATGTGTAGAATTTGAAGATGTTAAACCATCAGAGTATATACGTAAAATATTAAAGGAAAACTATAGCATTAAAGTTGATGGACTTCCTGCATTTACAGGAGGTCTTGTCGGATATTTTTCTTATGACTATATTAAGTATTCTGAAAATAATCTTAAGCTTGATGCGAATGACGAGGAGGGTTTTTGTGATGTTGATTTAATGCTTTTTGACAAGGTTATAGCTTTTGATAATCAGGAAAAGGAGATTATTTTAATAATAAATGTAAAACTTGATGATTATGAGATTAATTATAATAAAGCACTATTAGAATTAAATCAGATGGAGCAGTTGATTTTTGCAGGAAGCAAGAAAGAGGATGACAGAGGAAAGTTAAGAGAAAAACTTAAGCCTTTGTTTGATAAAGAAAGCTACTGCAATATGGTTGAAAGGGCAAAGTCTTATATAAGCGAGGGTGATATATTTCAGGTTGTATTATCAAACAGGTGGAAAGCTGCTTTTGACGGAACGCTTCTTAAAGCATATGAATACTTGAGAAAAAATAATCCTTCACCGTATATGTTTTATTTTACAAGTGACAATATAGAGCTTACAGGGGCTTCTCCTGAAACGTTGGTGAAGCTTGAAAATGAAAAGCTGTATACGTTTCCGTTAGCAGGCACAAGGCCGCGGGGAAAAACAGCAGAACAGGATAATGAGCTTGAAAGGGAGCTTTTATCAGATGAAAAGGAATGTGCCGAACATAATATGCTTGTGGATTTGGGAAGAAACGATATGGGAAAGGTAAGCAGAATCGGCAGTGTGAAAGTGGAGCGTTACATGGAAGTACAAAAATACTCCCATGTTATGCATATAGGTTCAACTGTAACCGGAAAAATACGTGAGGATAAGGATGCACTTGATGCAATAGAAGCGATTTTGCCAGCGGGAACACTTTCGGGAGCACCTAAGATACGTGCCTGTGAGATTATAAATGAACTGGAAAATAATAAAAGAGGAATTTATGGCGGAGCCATAGGTTATATTGATTTTACCGGAAATATGGACGTGTGTATTGCAATAAGACTGGCATTTAAGAAAAATGGAAATGTATATATACGCTCCGGTGCAGGAATTGTGGCGGACTCTGTACCGGAAAATGAGTATATTGAGTGTCAAAATAAAGCAAAGGCAGTTGTAAAGGCATTAGGGTACAGCACAGGAGGTGATTTTTAATGATATTGCTTATAGATAATTATGACAGCTTTTCCTACAATCTTTATCAGCTTATAGGAAGCTTTGATGATGATATCAGGGTTATAAGAAACGATGAGATGACAGTTGAACAGATAGAAGCTTTAAATCCGACGCATATCGTTTTGTCACCGGGGCCCGGAAAACCGGAGAATGCAGGTGTATGTGTTGAACTTATAAAGAAATTAAAAAATAAGTATAAGATACTCGGCGTGTGTCTCGGACATCAGGCAATATGCGAAGCATTTGGTGCAAAGGTTACGTATGCAAAAAAGCTTATGCATGGAAAAACCTCGGTTATAAACGTAACTTATGATAACAGCGCTTTATTTAAAGAAATGGAAAAGGAAATTAAAGTGGCAAGATATCATTCGCTTGCCGCAGACAAGGAAAGCATACCTGAACAGCTTATAGTTAGTGCGCTGACAGATGACGGAGAGGTTATGGCAGTGGAGTACAGGTTTGGAAAGGTATATGGAGTACAGTTTCATCCGGAATCTATATTGACGCCGCAGGGAAAGACAGTAATAAAAAATTTTTTGGAGGCTTGAATTATGATTAGAAAAGCAATTATAGAATTAAATGAAAAGAAAGATTTGTCATATGATATGGCAAAGGAGGTTATGGAGCAGATAATGAGAGGTGAAGCTTCACAGGTTCAGATAGCGGCATATCTTACTGCTTTATCGATGAAAGGCGAGACTATTGAAGAAATAACAGCATCAGCGCAAGGGATGAGAAATCATGCGGTAAGACTTTTAAATGATAAGGATGTGCTTGAGATAGTGGGAACAGGCGGAGACCACTCGAACTCATTTAATATTTCAACTACGAGTGCGATTATTCTTGCTGCGGCAGGCGTTCCTGTGGCAAAGCATGGGAACAGGGCAGCATCAAGTAAATGCGGAGCGGCAGATGTGCTTGAGACATTGGGCGTAAATATAAATATAACACCTGAGAAGAGTAAGGAATTATTAGATAAAATCGGAATATGTTTTCTGTTTGCACAAAAATATCATATGGCAATGAAACATGTGGCTCCTGTACGAAAGGAGCTTTCGGTAAGAACGATATTTAATATATTGGGGCCATTGTCAAATCCTGCAGGGGCGAGTATGCAGCTTATGGGGGTGTATGATGAGTCGCTGGTTGAACCGTTAGGGGAGGTCTTGTTCAGGCTTGGCGTAAAAAGAGGAATGGTAGTGTACGGAAAAGACGGATTGGATGAGATATCAATGAGTGCACCGACAAAAGTGTGTCAGATAAGAGACGGATGGTTTAAAACGTATACGATAAATCCTGAGGATTATGGATTTAAACTGTGTGATAAATCAGAGCTTGTAGGCGGAAATCCTGCCGAAAATGCTGAGATTACACTTAACATATTAAACGGTGAACAGGGACCAAAGACAGATGCAGTTGTTTTAAATGCGGCAGCAGCACTGTATATAGCAAAGCAGGATATAAGCCTTAATGAAGCGATAGAACAAATAAAGGAAGTTATAGCGAAAAAAAAGGCAGTTGAAAAGCTCAATGAATTTATATGTTATTCAAATGAGACAGATTAGAAGGAAAATATTCTGATGAAAGGGAAGGACGGTTGATGTACGAGATAACCGGAATACAGGTGTGATTATGATACTTGATAATATAGTTGCTTATACAAAGAAAAGAGTTGAAAAAAATAAAGAACAAAAGCTATTTGAAGTTTTAAAAAAAGAGGTTGAAGCTCTTCCGATAAGCTTTGATTATCCGTTTGAAAAAGCATTGTCTAAAAATGGAATGTCTTTTATCTGTGAGGTTAAGAAAGCATCTCCGTCAAAGGGAATTATAGCACAGGATTTTGATTATATTTCAATAGCCAAGGAATATGAAAGGATTGGAGCTTCTGCAATATCAGTTCTTACAGAACCGGAATTTTTTAAGGGCAATGACATGTATTTGGCGCAGATACGTGAAAATGTACAACTGCCGATTCTTAGAAAAGATTTTATTATTGATGAATATCAGATATATGAGGCTAAGAACATAGGCGCAGATGCGATTTTGCTGATATGTGAAATATTGGAGGAGCAGGCCTTTAAAAAATTTCTTGAGCTGGCGCACAGCTTAGGCTTATCGGTTTTGGCAGAGGTGCATAATGAGGAACAGGTGAGCATGGCGGCTGCGGTAGGTGCAAGAATAATAGGTGTAAATAACAGAGACCTTACAAATTTTAAAGTTGATATCAATACGAGTTTAAGACTTGCAAAGTTAATTCCCGAAGGAGTGATATTTGTGTCAGAAAGCGGAATAATGAATGTTGACGATATTGTAAAGGTGAAGGAGGCAGGTGCGGATGCGGTGCTTATCGGAGAGGCATTTATGCGTTCGGATGACAAGGAAAAGCTTATAAAAGGGTTGAGATAATGAGTGGTGTGAAAATAAAAATATGCGGACTTATGCGAAGTAAAGATATTGAATATGTAAATGAATTTATGCCGGATTATATCGGTTTTGTATTTGCCAAGAGCAAACGGCAGATTGATTTTGATACCGCAAAGCGTTTAAAAGAAAAGCTGGATAAATCAATAAAAACAGTCGGTGTCTTTGTTGACGAAGATATAGAGACAATCGCCCGGATTGCGAATGAGGGAGTTATTGAGCTTGTACAGCTTCATGGCAGTGAGGACGAATCGTATATATTAAATTTAAGACAAAAGCTTAAATCTGATATAGGTATAATTAAGGCGGTGCGTGTTAATTCACTCAATAATAATATATTAAAAGACAATTTATTGAATAAAATATCTACAAATGCTGATTTCGTCATGCTCGACAGCGGTGCAGGAAGCGGAGAGGTTTTTGACTGGGATAGAAAAATTGTATGCAATAAACCTGTATTTTTGGCAGGAGGGTTAAATGAATATAATGTGTCCGAAGCAATTAAAAAAATTCAGCCGTTTGCAGTGGATGTAAGCAGCGGAGTTGAGACCGCAGGATTTAAGGATATTGAAAAAATAAGAAGTTTTATTAAGAAAGTAAAAACGGAAAAATGAGGAAAAGGGGAAAAGATATGAAAAAAGGTAAGTTTGGAATTTATGGAGGTCAGTTCATACCCGAAACACTTATGAACGCAGTTATTGAACTGGAAGAAGCCTACAATAAATATAAGGAGGATGATGAATTTAACAGCGAACTAACGGAGCTTTTTAATGAGTATACAGGGCGTCCGTCGTTACTTTACTATGCGAAGAATATGACAGAGGATCTGGGCGGTGCAAAGATATATCTTAAAAGAGAAGATTTGAATCACACAGGTTCGCACAAGATAAATAATGCACTCGGTCAGGTGCTTCTGGCAAAAAAGATGGGAAAAACGAGAGTTATAGCAGAGACCGGGGCAGGACAGCATGGTGTAGCAACTGCTACAGCGGCAGCTCTGCTGGGGATGGAATGTGAAATATTTATGGGTGAGGAGGACACAAAGAGGCAGGCGTTAAATGTATACAGAATGAGGCTGCTTGGAGCCAAAGTACATAGCGTGACGAGCGGAACAGCCACATTAAAGGATGCAGTTTCTGAGACTATGAGAGAATGGACTTGTCGGATAGCTGATACTCATTATGTGCTTGGTTCAGTTATGGGGCCGCATCCGTTTCCTACTATTGTCAGAGATTTTCAGGCTGTAATTTCCAAAGAAATTAAGGAGCAGATACTTAATAAAGAGGGAAAGCTTCCTGATGCGGTTGTCGCATGTGTAGGCGGCGGTTCCAATGCAATCGGAGCTTTTTATCATTTTATTGATGATTCAGGGGTAAGGCTTATTGGCTGTGAGGCAGCAGGACGAGGGATAGATACAAAAGAGACGGCGGCAACGGTATCCACCGGAAGAATAGGAATATTTCACGGAATGAAGAGCTATTTCTGTCAGGACAGCTATGGACAGATAGCACCTGTATATTCTATATCGGCGGGGCTTGATTATCCGGGAATAGGGCCTGAACATGCTTATCTTAACGACACAGGCAGAGCGGAATATGTGGCAGTCACTGATGAAGAGGCAGTTGATGCATTTGAATATCTTTCAAAGACGGAGGGCATCATACCTGCGATAGAAAGCGCACATGCGATAGCGTATGCAAAAAAGCTTGCAAAGACCATGTCAAAGGAACAGGTTATCGTGATTAATGTGTCAGGAAGAGGAGATAAAGATTGTGCCGCAATGGCAAGATACAGAGGAGAGGAAATATATGAATAAAGATGTGATATATAATGAGCAATCAGATAATAAGAGTTTTAATAATAAAAGATTGGAAGATGATAAAATTTTAAAAATAGAGAAAGGATTTATTCCTTTTATAACTTGCGGAGATCCGAATCTTGATGTAACGGAGGAGCTCATATATGCGCTTGCAGAAGAAAATGTAAGTCTTATTGAACTGGGGATTCCTTTTTCTGACCCTACTGCGGAGGGACCTGTAATTCAGATGGCAAGTCAGAGAGCTTTGTTGGCAGGAGTAACGACGGATAAAATATTCGATATGGTGGAAAGAGTTCGCAAAAATACTGATATACCGCTTGTATTTATGACTTATGCAAATGTTGTATATTCTTATGGAACAGAGAAATTTTTACAAAAAGCATCAAATCTTGGTATATATGGAATTATTCTGCCTGATGTTCCGTTCGAGGAAAAAGAGGAATTTTCTCCAATGTGCAATAAATACGGAATAAAATTTATATCACTTATCGCTCCTACATCAGAGCAAAGAATTGAGACGATTGCAAGTCAGTCGGAGGGCTTTATTTATTGCGTATCATCAATGGGTGTGACAGGTGTAAGAAATGCATTTGCAGCTAATATAAAAGAAGTTGTGAAAAAAATAAAAGGGTGTACAGATATTCCGGTAGCTGTAGGCTTTGGTGTATCAAGGCCCGAACATGTAGCAGCAATTCATGAATATGCAGACGCTGCAATAGTTGGTTCTGCTATAGTTTCGATATGCGGAGAATATAAGGAAAAATGTGTTCCTAAGGTAATAGAATATGTAAGGGAAATGACCTTGGGACACGACACGAAAATTGGAGCATAAAAGTCGAGCGCAAGCTTTATGATATGTGAATGTTGTGGCGGATTGTGGGCATGTGAAGCACGAAACAAACCATGTAATCGTAATTAAGGTGCTTTGACATCTTAATATATATAATAATATATATAATAAAAAAATTAAAAAATGCTTGACTTTTTATAAAGCCGGCTGTAGACTTACAATCATAAAGGCAATGGCGTCTTTAAGAGGAAACTCTTAAAGACGCTTTTTGTATTTATATAATAAAGCAAAATTATATAATATTTTTGAAAGGCAATGGAGTCTTTAATGTAAAACACATTAGAGATACATTGTCTTTTTTGCTTTATTAAAAAACATAGGGCCCTAATGATTAAATTTATTAGAAAAGAGAGTGATTTTTATGACAGTTGAGTTTTGGTTTTTGATTGGTGCTGCATTGGTATTTTGGATGCAGGCAGGCTTTGCAATGGTAGAGACAGGTTTTACAAGAGCTAAAAATGCAGGAAATATCATTATGAAAAATCTTATGGACTTTTGTATTGGTACAGTAGTATTTACACTGTTAGGTTACACATTGCTCATGGGAGAGGATGCTTTATTCGGTTTAATAGGTATTCCTAATATGGATTTGTTTACGAATTTCAGGGAATTTATTGCAAGTCCTTCAGACGGAAGTTTTACAGGGGCATCTACATTTGTATTCAATCTTGTATTTTGTGCAACAACAGCGACAATAGTTTCAGGTGCAATGGCTGAACGTACAAAATTCTCAGCATACTGCATTTATTCAGGAGTAATATCACTTTTTGTTTATCCTATTGAGGCACACTGGATTTGGGGAGGCGGCTGGTTATCACAGTTAGGCTTCTATGATTATGCAGGTTCATGTGCAATTCATACAGTGGGAGGTATTGCAGCATTAGTAGGTGCAATAATTTTGGGTCCGAGAATCGGAAAGTATGTTAAGGATAAGTCAGGAAAGGTTATAAAGGTAAATGCAATTCCGGGACACTCAATTCCTTTGGGAGCTTTAGGAGTATTTATTTTATGGTTTGGATGGTATGGTTTTAACGGTGCAGCGGCAAAGTCAGTATCAGAACTTGCTTCAATATTTCTTGCAACAACAATAGCGCCTTCAGTTGCGACATGTACAACGATGTTATTCACATGGATTAAGAATGGAAAGCCGGATGTATCAATGTGTCTTAATGGCTCTCTTGCAGGGCTGGTAGGTGTTACTGCAGGATGTGCAGCGTATGATGCAGCAGGTGCGGCAGCTGTAGGTCTTGTTTCAGGTATTCTGGTAGTGGTTGTTGTAGAAATGCTTGATCTTAAATTTCATGTTGATGATCCGGTAGGTGCTGTCGGAGTACATCTGGCAAATGGTATATGGGGAACTTTAGCAGTCGGCCTTTTTGCAAATCCATCTGCTCCTGCAGGGTTAAGCGGTCTGTTATATACAGGTTCATTTAAGCAGCTTGGATTGCAGATTTTAGGTATTGTGTCTGTAAGTGCCTATGCGACGGTAGTTATGATAATAGTGTTTTTAGCAATTAAAAAATTCCATGGTCTTCGTGCAACAGTGCAGGAGGAAATCACAGGTCTTGATGCAACGGAACACGGACTTCCAAGCTCTTATGCAGACTTTGCTCCTATTGATACAATTATTTCTGCATCGGGAGATGTTCCTGTAGCTGAGGCTGTTGAGGTTAAGAAGATGCCTTCATTTGAGGAGGGAACACCTAAGTTTACTAAGATTGAGATTGTATTTAAAGAAGAAAGACTGTATGCACTTAAGGAAGCAATGAATAAGCTTGGCATTACAGGTATGACGGTATCTCATGTTATGGGATATGGACAGCAGAAAGGTAAGCCGGAATATTACAGAGGAGTTGAGGTAGAAACTAATTTTATACCGAAGATTCAGGCAGACATTGTTGTCAGTAAAATACCTGTTAGAGATGTAATTGAGACAGCCAAGAAGGTTCTTTATACAGGACATATTGGTGATGGTAAAATATTTGTATATGACGTTGAAAATGTAGTAAAGGTAAGAACTGGAGAAGAGGGTTATGCTGCACTTCAAGATGTAGAATAGAGGTATGAATTTGAGAATATGTATGATTCAGGAAAAATAAAGAACAGCTATTCTTGTTAAAAACTTGACAAAATATTGTGATAATGAGATTATTATGCCATAATAAACTTTCATAAAAGTGGTTTGCAAAACTTTTGCGGTAAAAAGTTTATAAAGGTGTCATATAAGTGTAAAACACGATTATGAAAGAATTTATGAAGGAGTGGTGTAGTAATTATGAAGTACAAAAATCCAATTATTCCGGGATATAATCCCGATCCAAGTATTTGCAGGGTAGGTGATGATTTTTACCTTGTTAATTCAACATTTGAATTTTTCCCGGGAGTGCCTATTTATCACAGCACAAATTTAGTAAATTGGGAGATTATAGGTCACTGTCTTACAAGGCGCGAGCAGCTTGAACTTGAGGGCTGCCGTAACTCAGGCGGTATATATGCGCCTACTATACGTCATCATAATGGAAGATTTTATATGATAACGACTAATGTCACAGATAAGGGTAATTTTGTTGTACATACAGATGACATTAGAGGAGAGTGGTCAAATCCTGCATGGATAGATCAGGGCGGGATTGATCCGTCTTTATTCTGGGATGATGATGACAGGTGCTATTACTGTTCTACAGGAATTATTGATGGTGTAAGAGGTATTGTTGCATTTGAGATTAATCCTGATACCGGAGAGATACTTTCTGATAAGAAAGTGATAAGTCCGGGCTGCGGCGGTCAGTGTGCAGAGGGACCGCATATATATAAGAAAGACGGCTGGTATTATCTTATGATTGCAGAGGGCGGTACAGAATATGCTCATCGTGAAACTATGCAGAGGTCAAAAAGCATTTGGGGACCATATGAGGCATGTCCTCACAATCCTATAATTTCACATAAGGAATATAAAAAATCTGAGATTCAGGCTACAGGGCACGCAGATTTGGTGGAAGATAAAAATGGAAACTGGTGGCTGGTATTTTTGGGTATCAGACGTTTCAGCCATGCACTGCTTCATAATCTCGGAAGAGAGACATTTCTTGCGCCTGTAACATGGAATGATGAGGGATGGCCGGTAGTAGGTTATAACGGTAACGGTACTATAGAACTGGAGACAGATGCTCCGCTTCCGGGAACTCCTGATAAAGTAAGCCATGACATTGTTATTGATTTTGGAAAAGAAGAGCGCGATAAGAGGCTGTTTTATACAAGAAATCCGAAGATGTCCGATTATCTGTACAGTCCGGAAAATGCAACGCTTACTCTTAATGGAACAGAGGTTACGATAAATGAGCCAGGTGCTTCACCTACCATAATGAGCTTCAGACAGCCGCAGTTTACTACAACGGTTACTGCACAGATTTTGCTTAAAAATACTAATGCGTCAAGATGCGGATTGGCAGCATATTATAATAATGATTATCATTATGAGATATATGTAGGAAATCTTTCTGAAAATGAGAGCAAATCACTTGGATTTTCAAAATACATCGGTTTTTATAAGCATATTCACGATATGGGAGTTGAACTTGCAAGGGTTCCTGTTGTTGAAAAAGATGGATGTATTAACGACATACCGGCAGATGAAGCGGTTTTTCTTATAAGAGTGGATACTGACAGAGAAAAATATACATTCTCATATGCAGTGACATCTAAGGGACTGGCTGCTAAGACAGCAGATTTAGCAGCAGACGGAAAGGTTGATGAGAGCGGTATTACTTTTACACAGATAGGAAGCGGTCTTAATGCCGGGCTCAGCACAGAGGGAACTAAGACAATGACATTTACGGGAACATTATTTTCACTGTTTTGCGAAAATGGAACAGGAGTATTTAATGACAGAGTAACACTGACAGTAAATCCAGATGAGAATTATAAGCTGTAAAAATTACAAGTTGTAATCATTAATTTTAAGTCTTTGATAAACTAATATATATTTACTTATTTTTTTATATAAATTTACTTTTATTTTGTTGATTTTACGGAAAAATATAAGTAGTTTAAACTTTTTTGTACGATTTTTTAGTAGATATGGGCGGTTAAGAAATTTATAATAATAAAAGATAAGTTTGCAGACCTATTCACTAAAAACGGCTGGTTGTCTGAAAAAAATATAAAAAATTTAAAAAAATCAGACACATGGCTTTTTGGAACAAAAAAGGAGGTAAATATGAGAAAAAAGATTATTACAGCTGCAGCAGTCGTTCTTGCTTTGATAGCAGTAGTTATGCTGGGCAGTTCTTTTTCAAGACCGGCACAGGCCGGAAGCAATGCTGACGGTTATGAGGCGTTGGATAAGTCAGATCCTATAGTATTTGGCGGAAGCTTTATTGAATATGGCGGAGAGACAATTCAGTTAGGACCAAAGGCTATTTATCTTGATGGTTCACTTTCAGATGAAGTGGCAGATAAATATGATTATGTATATAACGATATAACAGAGGCACTTAGTGCAAAGGCTCTTACAAATGGTACAGAGTCAGATCCTATGACGGTGTATGTTGCACCATACGTATATTGGATACATGATCCTAAAGCAACAGATACAGTAGACAAGACACCGGGATATGGTTCACCTTATGGTATGGTAGTAGACTGTGAGTGGCTTTCACTGAAAGGTCTTACAAAGGATCCTGCTAAAGTAGTATTTGCAGCAAACAGAGGCCAGTCGCACGGTGCAAACGGCAACTTTACAATGTTCCGTTTTAACGGTAATGATACAGGCCTTACAGTTAAGAATTTAACTATAGGAAATTACTGCAGCATTGATTTGGATTACAAGTTAAAACCTGAATTAAATGTACCAAGACGTACAAGTACAATCACTCAGGCACAGATTGCTGATTTCTCAGGTGATAAAATGTTTGCTGATAATTGTAATTTTGTCAGCCGCCTTAACCTCGATCCAATCAATGGAGGTAAGAGAAGTTTGTATAACAAGTGTCATTTCGAGAGTACAGATGATGCTATCAATGGTAACGCAGTATTCTTAGATTGTGATTTTGATTTCTATGGAAACAGACCATTGTATTCATCATACAATTCAGGTTCTACATTCTTAAATTGCCAGTTTAACTGCAAGGTAATGAATGTTGAAACTGAACCAATGCAGTTCTTTACAAAGGAAGGCGGTCCTATTACAGCAGTAGACTGCGTATTTACAAGTGATTTTGACATTCCTTTCGGAATAGCATGGACAAAATATCCAAGTGCATCATTAAAGTGCTATCAGTACAATATACTTCATAATGGCGAGCCTATTATGATTGCAGGCAAAGATGCAGCTGAGACTGTTGATATGACAGGTAAGTCAGTACTTAACGCTTACCGTGTGGAAAAAGGTGGTAAGGTATATTACAATACATATAACCTTCTTAAGGGTAATGACGATTGGGATCCTATGGGTATAAAGGACATTGTTACAGAGGCAGGAGCAGATGATATCCCTACACTCCTTACACTTAAGGCAGATACAAATGTTATTGAGGCTGGTGTGAATTCAGCAACAGTTTCAAGCAGAGCAGATTACTTCTACAACACAGAAAAGGATGTTGATGTAACATACTATGTTGAAGAAGAATATAAGAAATATGTAAAAGTAACAGATAACGGTGATGGTACTGCAAAGGTAGAAAGTATCAACGATGAGGACGAGGCTAAGAAAGTTATTGTAAATGCAAAGACAGCTGACGGACTTGAAGCAGCTATAGAGTTTACTGCTAAGCCAAGTATACTTGCTGCACCATCATTTACAAAGAATCCTGTTATCGTAAGCGATGGCAAGGGTAACCTTAAGGTTGATTATACATTGGATTTAGGTTCAAGAGCAGACCAGTCACTTATTTCATGGTATCGCTGCACTGATAAAGATGGAAGTAATCCTATCTTAGTTGCAGTATCAAGACTTGATAATCCTGAATATGTATATCAGCTTACAGCAGGTGACACAGGTTATTATATAATGGCTAAGGTAGCACCAAAGCATGTAAGAAGTAATCCGGGTGAACCTGTAAGTGCAGTATACTCTGAACCGGTTAAGGCTTCAGATGTAAGAACAATTAATTTACACACAGATTTCCATAATTTCCCTGTAACAAAGCAGGCAGAGATTAAACCGGGATTCTGGACAGTAGATTACTACAGACCAAAAGATACAGAGGTATTTGGTAAGTGGCAGGGTGCAGATACAGAAACACCTTGGGTATTTGGCGAAGCCGGTAACGGTTGTGTAGGCACAGGTATCTGGCAGGGTACACAGGGCGCAAGACTTATGTATACACCTGTTGAGGGTACATATGGCGATATGACTCTTAAGCTTGTAGTTGACCCTGCAAAGACAGCAGGTCAGGGCTTTGGTAGTGCAGACCAGTATATGGATGTATGTCTTAAGTTTGATACTTCTACATTGACAGGATATGGTCTTAGAATTGTAAGAACAAGAGCTGCTTCTAATGCATGTACATTTGTACTTGTAAAATATGAAAATGGTGAGACAAGCTTTATTTCTGATGAGGTAATTGCATCATGCTATATGACAGGATGTGAAATTACACTTAAGGCAGAAGGAACAAAGCTTACAGCACACGTAGAAACTCCTACGGCACAGCTTGCAGATCAGAAGGAATCAGGCTGGGTACATGAAGTTAATTTATCTGCTGATATTACACCGAACAACTTTGGTGGTGTACATATCCAGCATACAGGTACTCCAGGTACAGCAGGATGGCAGAATTCAACTATGCTTCATGATATAAGCGTAGAATGGGCAGGAGAGAACAATCAGAATCCTGTAAATCCACAGGAGCCAACAGACCCTGAAAATCCAACAGACCCACAGGAGCCGGTAAATCCACAGGACCCAACAAATCCTGATGATACAACAACTCCGGAAGGGCCAAATGGTTCAGTTCAGACAGGAGATGCTTCTAATGTTCTTTTATGGAGTACACTTTCAATTCTTGCAATCCTTGCAGGAGGAATGGTATTAGTGGCATATAAGAGAAAAAGAGCATAATAAGGCTTAAATATTTATAAAAATTAAATTACAGGACGTCCTTTTAAAATAAAGATTAAAGGGGCGTCCTTTATTATGTGATAGGAATTTTTTTTGATTGACATGGCAAAAGATAGTTAATATTCTATTATTATAGATTGAATTAAAACAGATAAGGTCAGATATTAAATTTGCGTTGTCTCTTCGCAACAAGTCGCTTAAGAAAAGAGGATTTATATGTATAGGATTTTAATTGTTGAGGATGACAGGGGGATTGCCGATGCCATAGCAAAACAGGCTCAGATGTGGGATTTGGAAGTAAAATGCGTAGAGAATTTCAGAAATGTTTTGCAGGAATTTGTACAGTTTTCGCCTCATATCGTGCTTTTGGATATTATTCTGCCATTTTTTAACGGATATCATTGGTGCAGTGAAATCCGTAAGGTTTCTAAGGTTCCGATTATTTTTATATCATCGGCATCGGATAATATGAATATTGTAATGGCAATTAATATGGGCGGAGATGATTTTATTATGAAACCGTTTGATATGAATGTCTGCATGGCAAAGATTCAGGCACTTATCCGCCGCACGTATGATTTTGCATCATCGGCACCGCTTATTGAGCATCGCAGTGCAATACTTAATACAGGTGATAATACGCTTACATATAATGGTGTAAATATTGAGCTTACTAAAAATGAGTATATGATATTGCTTACCCTCATGGAAAATAAAGGAAAAGTTGTTAGCAGGGAGCGCCTTATGGAAAGACTTTGGAAAAGTGACAGTTTTGTGGATGAGAACACATTGACGGTAAATGTCAACAGGCTGCGAAAGAAATTGGATAAAGCGGGATTGAATGAGTTTATTACTACCAAATTCGGGCAGGGGTATATTGTTTTATGAAAAATTTCACAAACTATATTAGAAATCGTATAAAAGTAATAGGATTATTTTTGTTGTTCAGTATGGTTTTTATATGCTCATTTATATTGTATCATCTTCCGTTGGGCGCAGTGATTTATCCTGCCTTTATATGTGCGTTTTTCGGTGTTGTGTTTATGGTAGCTGACTATCGTAAATTCTTAAAAAAGCACAGAATACTTACGGATATAAGCAGGCTTTCGGCGGAGCTTATAACAAATCTGCCTGAGGCAGTATCACAGTATGAAGAGGATTATCAGAAAATTATAGAGATGATAAGGCAGGAACATATGCAGCTTAAGCAGAATATGGATATGCAGATTGCCGATATGATAGATTATTATACAATATGGGCTCATCAGATAAAAACGCCTATAGCTTCCATGAGACTTAATCTGCAGAATGAAGATACACAGTTTTCTAAAAGGATTTCAGAGGATTTATTCCGTATAGAGCAGTACGTCGAGATGGTTCTGTGTTACCTGCGGCTTGATTCAAATACGACTGATTATGTGTTTGGTGAATATAATCTTGATGATATAATAAAACAGGTTGTGAAGAAGTTTGCTGCACAGTTTATAAGGCGCAAAATACGACTTGAATATGAGCCTGTAAATACGGTTGTTTTAACTGATGAAAAATGGCTGTCGTTTGTGCTAGAGCAGGTTATATCAAATGCTTTAAAATATACACAGTCGGGAACAATAGCTGTTTATATCGAAAAGGAAAAGACGCTGTGCATAAAGGATACGGGAATAGGAATTGCCCCGCAGGATTTGCCCAGAATTTTTGAAAAAGGATATACCGGTTATAATGGAAGAAGTGACAAGAAAGCGAGCGGAATCGGTTTATATCTTTGCAGACGCATCTGTAAAAATCTTGGCCATACTATAAGTGCGCAGTCATCTTTGGATAACGGAACATGTATAAGAATATGTATGCAGGAAAGAAAAATTAAGACAGAGTAGATTTCTTACAAAAATGTAAGAAATTCAGCGGGAAATGTAAGCCGATTCTATGGAGATACATTTCCCTTTTTTATATTATATGATTACAGATTAAATCGGTTTGATTTTATCTGTGCCTGCACAATAGTGGGTGAATGACCTTGGGACACGCCCCCAAAATTGGAGCATAATGCGAATGTTGGGGAGGATTGTGGGAGCGCAAAGCACGAGGCAAGCCGCACAATGATTAGAAAACAGGAGGAATGGAAAATGAGTATATTAGAGGTCAATGGTTTGAGAAAGGTCTACACGACGAGATTTGGAGGCAATAAGGTTGAAGCACTCAAAAATGTAACATTCAGTGTGGAAAAGGGAGAGTATGTAGCTATAATGGGTGAATCAGGTTCAGGTAAGACAACTCTTCTTAATATACTGGCGGCACTTGATAAACCGACAGGAGGTACAGTATGTCTTGAAGGAGTTGATTTATCAAAAATCAAGGAATCGGCGATTGCATCGTTTAGAAGAGAGCATCTTGGATTTGTATTTCAGGATTTCAATCTGTTAGATACATTTACACTGGAAGACAATATTTATCTTCCGCTCGTTCTTGCGGGCAAACGTTATTCACAAATGAAAGAGCTGCTTTTGCCGATTGCCGACAGACTGGGTATAACAGGTATATTAAGAAAGTATCCTTATGAGGTTTCGGGAGGACAAAAACAGCGTGCGGCAGTGGCTAGGGCACTTATTACAAGTCCGAAGCTTATTTTGGCGGATGAACCTACAGGGGCTCTTGACTCGAAAGCTGCAGATGAACTTCTGCGTCTTTTCGGCACAATAAATGATTGCGGAGAGACGATTCTTATGGTCACACATTCTGTTAAGGCAGCAAGTAATGCCGGCAGAGTTCTGTTTATAAAGGATGGAGAAGTATTTCATCAGATATACCGCGGGAACAGTACGAACGAACAGCTTTATCAGAAAATTTCAGATACACTTACTATGATTGCGACAGGTGGTGACAGAAAATGAAAAATATTTATCCAAAGCTTGCATGGAGCGGAATAAAAAATAACAGGCGTCTGTATGTTCCTTACATATTGACATGTATAGGAATGATTATGATGTTTTACATCATGGAATTTTTGACATTAAATCCCGCAATTAAAAATATGCCGGGAGGACAAAGCTTACAGTATATTCTGCAGTTAGGCGTGTTAGTTATAGGTACATTTGCAGTGATATTTTTGTTTTACACAAATTCCTTTTTACTGCGCAGACGAAAAAAGGAATTCGGGCTTTACAATGTGCTTGGAATGGGAAAAAGAAATCTTGCAGCAGTTCAGGTATTTGAGAGTCTTATAGTTGCAGTTATTGCGCTGGCAGCAGGATTATTTTTAGGTATTACATTTTCTAAATTTGCAGAGCTTTTAATGCTTAATATTATGGGACAGGAAACGAATTTTTCTATATATATTGCATGGCAGTCAATCAGGGATACTATATGTTTATTTGGTTTGATTTTTGTATTGCTGTATTTTAATACTGTTTTTCATATAAGGATAACAAATCCCATAGAGCTTTTGCATAGTGAAAATGCAGGTGAAAAACCCCCTAAAGCAAATTGGCTTTTTGCTGTTATCGGAATAGTTATTCTGGCCGGTGCATATTACATTTCAGTATCAATTAAAAATCCGTTGGATGCGTTAATGTGGTTTTTTGTGGCAGTAATAATGGTAATCGCAGCAACGTATATACTGTTTCAGGCAGGTTCAGTTACACTTTGCCGGCTTTTACAAAAAAACAAAAAATATTATTATAAGACAAATCATTTTGTTTCGGTATCATCAATGGCATACAGAATGAAGAGAAACGGAGCGGGTCTGGCATCAGTATGTATTTTATGTACTATGGTGCTTGTAATGATTTCAACAACAGCATGTCTGTATTTCGGAAAAGAGGACAGCTTAAGAAATGTTTATCCGAGAGATATTAATTTTGTAATGTCGTTTGAAGATAATTCTTATATTAATTCCCAGGATAAGAAAAGCTTGTTAAATGTAGTGGAGCAGGTTATAGAGAAAAATAACAGGACAGCTGAAAATATATTTGACTGTCAGATGGCAAGTTTTGTAAGTTATATTGAAAATGGGGAAATAGAGACGGATTCGAAACATTTGGAAAGCTTTATGCAAAGTATGAGTGGAATGAATTTTGCAGATGTATGGCAGATAGGTGTTATATCGTTGGAGGATTATAATAAAATTACAGGGGAAAGTGAAATTCTTAATGCAAATGAAATAATGCTGTATACAAGTAAGGATACAGATTATGAAAACAGTACCATTGCATTTGGAGATGGTGAAGCAATTAATATTAAGAAAAAACTTAAAGCATTTATAAGCAACGGTACTGAAGACTATCAGCTTCTTCCGACTATGTATATGGTTGTTTCTGATTTGGAAAAAATAATACATCCATTGGCACAAATAAAAGATCCGACAGGAAGAAGTTTAATAAGTGTGGAATGGAATTATTGTTTGGATGTAAATTGCAGTGATGATAAGAAGATTGAAATATATAATGAGATGAAAGAAAATGTAAAACAGTTTTCAAGTCAGGATAAAACAGATGATATTCAGATACGATATAGCTGCAGGGCATTGGAAAGAGATGGGTTTTACAGCGGAAATATAGGGCTATTCTTTTTAGGCATTATGCTTGGATTAATGTTCTTAATGGCAACAGTTCTTATTATATACTATAAGCAGGTTTGTGAGGGGTATGAGGACCAGTCAAGATTTGAAATTATGCAGAAAGTCGGAATGACGCAGAAAGAAATAAAAAAGAGCATTAACTCACAAATTCTGACGGTATTTTTTATGCCTCTGGCTGTCGCAGGAATGCACCTTATTTTCGCATTTCCTATTATAAATAAGCTTCTTGTAATGTTTGCACTTACAAATAAAAATCTTCTTATTTCTATTACAGTAATTTGTTTTATTGTTTTTGCTCTGTTTTATATGCTTGTATATCATATTACTTCAAAGGCATATTATTCTATTGTCAGCGGGAATAAAGAGGATGAGTATATTGAATTTTAATATTTAAGTTTTCATATCTGAACGACTGATATTTTTTATGCAGGCCGGCTCACGGAAGTCAGAATAATCTGACACCGGGAGCCGGCCTAAGTTAAATTACATTTTTTGATATAAAAGTCTGAAACATCTAAGGCGTTTTACCAGATAAGAGCAAAGATTTAAATTTGCGCAAATTACTTTATTGGTGTAATATAATGATTAAAGTGTCAAGTGGTTAAATATAAATTCTTAGAGGAGCGGAACTTTCTTCGCTTTTTCTCAAGAAAGTCGCTAAAGAATGGAGATTATATGGGAAATATAAAGAACAATAAATTAAAGATTAAGCCAATATGGATAGGTGTGGCAGCAGTAGCTTTAACAGCTGCCATTGTGCTTATTATAGTGGCTGTAACAGGTTCATCTGACAAGGATACAGAAAAAGTAAATGTAAATCTTAATAATGTAGATTTGAACAATGGGGCTGGTGGAGCATCGGTTGGAAATAAAGAAAAAACAACTGTTGAGATACAGATGACAGATTCGGCGGTGCTTGTTGGAAAGAGATTTAAGATGGTGGCAGTTGTGACACCGGCAAACACAGAGCAGGCTCTTGTGTGGTCCGTTAGTGACGACAATATTCTTGAAGTGACAAATGACGGTGTGGTTATCGTAAAGGCTGTCGGAACAGCTACAGTGAGTGCGACTGTGGGAGATGTTACTGATGCTGTAATTATTGAAGGAATTGCCCAGATTGAAGATGGCTCAAAAAACAAATTTCCTATATACACATTGGCAGATAATGCAGTTTCAGGTGACGAAAGCACAGGAAGCAATGGAGGAAACGGAAGTGCAGGAAGCAGCAATAGTGGAAGTATAGGAAGCAATGAAGGAAGCGGAAGCAGCAATAGCGGAAGCACAGGAAGCAATGGAGGAAGCGGAAGCAGCAATAGTGAAAGCACAGGAAGCAATGAAGGAAGCGGAAGCAGCAATAGCGGAAGTGCAGGAAGCAATGGAGGAAGCGGAAGCAGCAATAGCGGAAGTACAGGAAGCAACAGCGAGAGTATAGGCGGACAGCTTCCCGATATGGGGTTTGACCAGACATATTCAAATGTATACGTGTGTAATGAGAACGGTACATATTGCGGTGAGATAATTACACAGCCTGATGTTACGATTATATATATCAAGGAAAGAAGCGACGCCTTTGATTCAAAGATAAAAAATGTTTTGATGACAATGCTTCCAAAAGAATATAATCAGGTTTGGAATAATTACATATCTGCTGCGACAGACAGAACGTTTACCGTTGAGGACAGAAAAGTAAGAATAGTTGCAGCTGTAAATGGAGGACATTCACAAATAGTAATATACAATTAGAAAAAAATGTGGTATATTATAATATCATTGACCATATAAAAGGTTTAATTTAAGTCAAAATGAGGTGGCATATTTTGTTAAATGAAAATAAGATTAAAATGATGACAAAAATGGCTATATATGAGAAAAATCAAGGCCGGCGGATGATTAAAACTGCAAAGTATTACAAAGGCGATTATGTGGCTCTTGGTGTTTTGAAAGGGACGATAGCAACAACGATTGCATATATTATAGTGTTGATGATGGTGATAATCTGCAATGTAGAAAAGATAGTTGCAAATATTGACAGCATTGATTATTTACAGATAGGTAAGACTGCTGTTCTGTATTATGTGATAGCACTTATTGTATTTTCTGTTATATCAGGTATCGTGTGCGCATATCAGTATGAGAAATCAAGAGGCGGCCTTAAAACATATTTTTCAAGATTAAATAAGCTTGAACGCTTTTATAACAAGCAGAGAAGCAGAAAGTAGTGGAGGATTTAAATGGCTTTTTTATTAGAATTAAAAGAAAATTTCAGCAAATTTTTTAATAAGTATGATGTATATTTGGTGCCTGCTTTTAAGTTTGCAGCTGCGTTTATTTCATTCTGTCTGCTCAATTTAAGTATTGGGTATATGGATAAATTAAAAAATCCTTTAATATCGCTTTTTGTATCAGTTATATGTGCGTTTTTGCCAAGCGGATTTACAATAGCCATATTAACAATATTTATGCTTATACATTTATTTGCAATATCAATTGAATTTGCACTTATAGCATTTTGTGTGGTTGTTGTAATGTATCTTTTATATTTCAGATTTGCACCAAAGCAGGGATATCTGATACTGTTAACTGTCGCGTTTTGTGCGATTAAGATGCCTTATATGCTCCCTGTTGCTATGGGACTGGGTGCAGGAATATTTTCAATAGTACCGGCGTCATTCGGTGTTATTATATATTATATAATAAAGACGGCAAGTGCATATGAAGCGGCAATAACAAATGAGTCTGTATCAGGTTCAATGCAGCAGATTTCATATATCGCAGAAACATTTCTCGGCAATAAGGATTGGCTTGTTTTAGTTTTGGCATTTGCGGTTACAATAGCTATAGTTTATTGTATAAAGAGACTATCTGTTGACAGTGCATGGACATATGCAGTTATTGCAGGTACAGTAGTGCAGTTTTTGATACTTATAACAGGAATAATTGTTCTTGATTCTAAGCTTAATCTGGTATTTGTAATTATAGGAACACTTGCCGGTGCTGTGGCAGGATATGTATGTCAGATACTGTTATTTAGTGTTGATTACAAAAGAACTGAGTTTGTGCAGTATGAAGATGATGAGTACTACTATTATGTAAAAGCGGTACCCAAAATAAATATTGCAAAAGAAGAACTCAAAGTAAAGAAGATAAATGCAAGAAATACAAAGAAAACTACGAGTGCGGATGACGTGAGAAGAAATTTGCATGATTCGCAGGCTGCTTCATTGGAGCAGGAAGATGATTTTTATATTTGATATGATTACAGTGTGGGAGTGCAAAGCACGAAACAATCCGTGTAATTCTATTTAGATGAGGAGGTGATAAATATGATGTCATATAACGGGCCATTAAAAGATTATCTTACTAAAATATATGTGCCTAATATGCAGTGGACAGATTTTATAGAAATTGTGATTATAGCTGTGGTGCTTTATAACATTTTGGTGTGGATTAAAGATACGAAGGCATGGAGTCTGTTGAAAGGTATAATTGTCATCATATTTTTTGCCTTAATTGCATATATTCTTAATCTTAGGACAATTTTATGGATTGCCGGAAAGACGATAAGTGTTGGAATTATAGCTATTGTTATAATTTTTCAGCCGGAGCTTCGAAGAGCGCTTGAACAGCTCGGAAGAAAAAGACTTTTGTTGGGCTTTTTTAACTTTGGAGATGAGAAGGACAAGGGAGAGAGATTCAGCAGCAAGACGACAGATGAGCTGGTAAGGGCTGCATTTGAGATGGGGGCAGTAAAGACAGGTGCGCTTATAGTTATTGAGCAGGATATGATGCTTGAGGAATATATAAGAACCGGCATAGAGGTAGATGCTGTAATTACGAGTCAGTTGTTGATTAATATTTTTGAGCATAATACACCTTTGCATGACGGGGCAGTTATAGTAAGAGGAAATCGTATTGTTGCTGCAACATGTTATCTGCCTTTATCGGATAATGTAAACTTAAGTAAAGAACTCGGTACAAGACATCGTGCAGGTGTAGGTATAAGTGAAGCTACAGACAGCGTTACAATAATTGTTTCGGAAGAGACAGGGGCAGTGTCGCTTGCTGTTGGAGGCAATCTGATGAGAAACATAGACAGAGAGACTCTTCGCAATAAACTGGAAGATGTAAGACGTATTGCCAGTGTTGATGCAAAGGCATTCAAGAGATGGAAGGGAAGATTAAAGAATGAAGGAAAAGATATTTAACAATTTTACCCTTAAGGTACTTTCTGTATTGTGTGCCATTGTCTTGTGGGCAGTGATTGTAAATATTTATGATCCTACAACAGGTTTTACTATCAGCAATGTAACAGTACAGCTTATTAACACAGAAAGCCTTACGGATAAGAATTACACATACGAAGTTGTTGACGGTGGAAAAATAGCAGTTTATATAAGTGGCCCTAAGAGCGTAATTACGGATATTAAGTCGAGTGATATTGTAGCTACGGCTGACTTAAGCAAGGTTTCGGCATTTGCGGATTATGTTGATATTGACGTAAAGGTTGTAAAAGAGGGACGTACTCTTACGAATATTGAAGTTTCTCCAAGAACAAGTGCGGTAAAGTTAAAAATCGAAAACAGAGAGACAAAGGAATTTACAATACACATGTCAACGACAGGACAACCTGCAAATGGATATGTTGTGTCAGAAACATCTGTAAATCCTGCAACTGTTAAAATCACAGGTGCTTCATCTGTAATTTCACAGATAGATGATGCAAAGGTTATATGTGATATAGGCGGTACTAATTCGGACTTATCTAAAAATGTTCCTATAGTTCTATATGATGTTGACGGTAATGAATACAGAGATGATAAAATTGAGATGTCTGCCACAGAAGTAGAATTTACTGCCAAGATAGGAGCCTCAAAGGAGGTGCCTGTAAAGATAATCTCTGCAACCGGACAGGCAGCAGAAGGCTTTATGATAAACAGTATTAAACCACAGACGGAAACGGTTCTTGTGACAGGCAAAAAGGAAAAGCTTGACGAGCTGACGGAAATAGTCATTCCAAAAGAAGCTATAAATGTGGATGATATTAACGAGGATAAGACGATTAACATTAATATTTCAGATTATATAGGGGAGGGGCTAAAGGTTATCGGTAATGCAATGGTTCCTGTATTTGTTGATGTTGACGCACTGTATTCAAAAGATGTGGAATTAAATACAGGAAATATTATTATGCAGAATCTGAGTGAAAACCTTGTTTCAAAGATTGATCCGAATTTTACGGTTAAAGTGAGTCTGCAGGGGGCCAAGAGTGTTCTTGATAATATAGTGAAAGAGGACATAATAGCGACAGCAGATTTGAAAGACATGACAGAGGGTACGCATGATGTAAAGCTTGTTTTTAAGCTTCCCGAGAACTGTATGGCTTCGGGAGAGTATTATGTGACGGTTGTGATTGAATCAAGAGATGATAATTAAGAAATTTAAGAAATGGGGTTTATTATGGTTAGTGAAAAAATTCTTGTGAACAGTCCGTTAGGTATCCATCTGCGCCCGGCAGGTGCAATGTGTGATAAGGCTATAAAGTTTAAATCTAAGATATATTTTTCGTATGGTGAGGGAAAAGTTGCAAATGCAAAAAGTGTGATTTCAATACTTGCATCAGGTGTAAAATGCGGTACACAGATAGAGCTTACGGCTGACGGCGAAGATGAAGAAAATGCGTTGAAAACAGTTTCTGAAGCATTTAAACTGGCTTTGAAGGAAGATTGATTTAGCATGATAATTGTATTATAATTCTATTATAAAAAACCATTCAAAATTGGTTTATTGCAGTGAATATATTTAAGAAAGAAGAGGTAAAGACTATGGGATACATGGATGTTTACAAAGAATGGTGTGCCAACGAATATTTTGACGAGGCGACTCGTGATGAGCTTAAATCAATCGAGGGCAACGAAGCAGAAATTGAAGACAGATTTTATAAGGATCTTGAGTTTGGTACAGGCGGTTTGAGAGGGGTTATCGGAAACGGTACTAACAGAATGAATGTATATACTGTCAGGAAGGCTACACAGGGACTTGCAAACTTTATTATAAAAGAGAATGCAGCAAACCGCGGAGTAGCCATTGCGTATGATTCAAGAAGAATGTCTCCTGAGTTTGCAGATGAGGCAGCACTGTGTCTTAATGCAAACGGAATTAAGGCTTATGTATTTCCTACATTAAGACCTACACCTGAGTTATCATTCGCATTAAGAGAGTTGAAATGTATAGCAGGTATAGTTGTTACTGCCAGCCATAACCCGCCTGAGTATAACGGATATAAGGTTTACTGGGAGGATGGCGCACAGGTTACGGCACCTAAGGATGTACAGATTATTAATGAAGTTAAAGCAGTTACTGATTACAACGATGTAAAGACTATGGATATCGACGAAGCGAGAGCCTGCGGACTATACAATGTAATTGGTTACGATATGGATGATAAATACATAGCAGCACTTAAGAAGATGAGTATTAACGGTGACATCATAAAGCAGGTTGCAGATGATATAAAGATAGTTTATACACCGTTTAACGGAACGGGAAATGTTCCTGTAAGAAGAATACTTAAGGAACTGGGCTTTAAGCATGTGTATGTTGTTGCAGAGCAGGAAAAGCCTGATCCGGATTTCACAACACTTGCATATCCGAATCCTGAGGATCCGAAGGCATTTGAACTTGCATTAAAGCTTGCAAAGGAAAAGGATGCAGATATAATTCTTGCAACAGACCCGGATGCGGACAGACTTGGAGTGTATGCTAAGGATACAAAGACAGGTGAGTATGTTTCATTTACAGGAAATATGTCAGGAATGCTTGTGGCTGAATACCTGCTTTCACAGAGAAAGGAAAAAGGACTTCTCCATTCAAACGGAGCATTTGTAAAGACTATAGTTTCAACAAATATGGCAGATGCGATAGCGGCAGAATATAATGTTAAGCTTATTGAAGTTCTTACAGGATTTAAATATATCGGTGAGCAGATTAAACTTTTTGAACAGCAGGGTACATATGAATATGAATTTGGTTTTGAGGAAAGCTATGGCTGTCTTGTAGGTACACATGCAAGAGATAAGGATGCGATTGTTGCGGTTATGGCACTTTGCGAGGCTGCGGCATATTATAAGTCAAAGGGTATGACTCTTTGGGATCAGATGATTAATATATTTGACAAATACGGATATTATAAAGAAGGTCAGAAAGCAATCACAATGAAAGGCGCAGAGGGTGCGGCTAAGATTGCACAGATGATGGATGATTTAAGAAATAATACTCCGACAAAGTTTGGTGCATGGGAAGTACTTGAGGCAAGAGATTACAAGAAAGATGAATGTATTATAATGTCTACAGGAGAGAAAAAGAGCACAGGACTTCCAAGCTCAAATGTACTTTATTATGCGTTGTCAGATAATGCGTGGTGCTGTGCAAGACCGTCAGGAACAGAACCTAAAATTAAGTTCTATGTTGGCGTTAAGGGCAGCAGCCTTGATGATGCAAATGATAAGCTTGAAGAGTTGACATCTGCTGTTATGGAGGTTGTCGGACAGTAAAGATAAAACATTCTGATATAGTTTAGTACAAATATCAGTTCAATTTTTTTTAACACGTAAAACACAATATGAACACATTTCGCTGATAGACTACAATACATAAGCGAGATGTGTTCTTTTTTACTTTATAGGAAATTGCGTCGAAGACGCATTCTGATAATAAGTTTGCGCAGCTAGCGGTAATGTAATCACGATTAGGGTGTCAAAATCACATCTTGGGAAGAAAGGAAAGGAGACGAAATATATGTTTGATGAAGAAAAAAGTGAAAATAATATAGAGGGTGTCATGCAGTCAACAGGCACTAACGACACAGTAAGCACATCACAGGAACAGAATATTAACACTAACAGTGCTGCGTCAGCATCACAGCAGCAGACACAGCAGCAATATGGCTATAATCAGGGGAATTATAATCAGGCATACAATAATTATAACAATTATCAAAGCGAGCAGTATTATAATAATACAACTTCACAGCAGGGGCAGCAGTATCAGTCTGGCCAGCAATATCAGACGGCGAAGCCTAAAGCAAAGAAAGAAAAAAAGAGCGGCGGTGCAGGAAGATTTTTAAAAAAAGCGGCAGCACTTGTGCTTTCAGGAATAATATTCGGATGTACAGCCGGAGGTGTAATGTATGGTGTGTATTATTTCGGTATGAAAGATTCCTTAGAAAAAGAAGTTAACATCCCTTCTGTCAGCGATACCATAAATTCAGTAAGTAATGTGGTATCACAGGGTAATGGTGGTGCTTCATCTTCTATGGATGTATCATCTGTGGCAAGTGCAGCAATGCCTGCTATGGTAGCACTTCAGGGAACTACTACGGTTTCTTCAGGTTCATATTTCGGATATGGTCAGGCATATGAGGCTGCAACAAGCGGAACCGGAATTATAGTCGGAAAAAATGATAAAGAGCTCCTTATACTTACAAATGCACATGTTGTGGAGGATGTAAATGATTTGCAGTGTGTATTTATTGATAAGACAGTTGTAAAGGCAACTTTGAAAGGTTCAGTTTCAGATAAAGATATAGCTGTTGTGGCAGTCGCTTTAAATGATTTGCAGGATGAAACTTTGTCAAACATAGCGGTTGCAGAACTTGCTTCATCAGAAGACGTTGTTATCGGGCAGGAGGTTGTTGCGATAGGTAATGCGTTAGGAGAAGGTCAGTCAGTCACTAATGGTATTATAAGTGCCATAGATAGGGAAATTACAGTAAATAACATAACTTTTTCAGGATTGTTTATGACAAATGCAGCAATAAATTCAGGAAACAGCGGCGGCGCACTTCTTAATGCAGATGGAAAGGTTATAGGTATTAACTTTGCTAAGACATCTGAGGATGGCGTTGAGGGAATGGCATATTCAATACCTGTGTCAAATGTAAGAAATCTTATAGATTCGCTTATGAACAGGGAGACAAGAACAAAGGTTACGGGAGCTGAAGCATCACAGCTTGGTATACAGGGAGTTGATATAACAAGTTCAATATCAGAAGCCTCAGGATATCCAAAGGGAGTCCAGATACGTTCAGTTCTTACAGGTTCCGCTGCAGAAAAAGCTGGTCTTGAGAAGTATGATATAATTGTAAGCTTCGACGGACAGACCGTTTCATCAATGTCAGGACTTAAATCAATAATGCAGTACTATAGAGCAGGAGAAACAGTGTCCATAGGATATTATCATATTGAGGGTAACGAATATGTTAAGAAAACTACAGATGTTACGCTTGACTCAGTATCAGGAATAAAATAAATTATATTAAATAATTCACATATTAACATAATTAAGGGCGCAGGGAATGTATATAAAAGTCTCTGCGTCCTTGTATGTCAGGACGCAGGAGAAAAATCTCCGAATAAAAGATTATACGGATTGATTCGTGCTTTGCATTTCCGTAATATTGTCAAGTAATAAAAATTTAATTTGTAAATATGTAAATAAGTATGTATACTTGGACATATCAGGTTAATTTAAAATATTCTTATGACAGGATTAAATTCCTATAAGAGGAGGAGTTAATTAAAAATATGAGCGATATTGAAAATAAAGATACAAATAGGGATAATAATATAAGTAATACTGAAAATAACAGCAATGACGATAAGTATGAAAAGGTGTGTTATATTTGCAGAAGAACGGAAAGCAAAGCAGGAAAGATGATAGTTATGCCTGGAAACATGTATATTTGTCCGGATTGTATGCAAAAGACATTTGATTCAATAAATAAAAGCGGAATGAATTATGATGACTTATTTAAAAATATGCCGCCTATGGGAAATTACGGCGGTTTTATGTTTGGTGATATGAATGACCAGCAGATACCGAATAAGAATAAAATTAAGAAAAAGAAAGATGTAAAAGACAAAAATTCATCAGATGATGTTATTGATTTAAAAAAGATACCGGCACCGCATGTTATTAAGTCTATGCTTGACGAATATGTTGTCGGACAGGAATATGCCAAAAAAGTTATGTCAGTGGCTGTATATAATCATTATAAGAGGGTTGCATCGGCTGCTGATGATATAGAGATTGAAAAATCAAACATGCTTATGATTGGGCCGACAGGAAGCGGTAAAACATATCTTGTAAAGACACTTGCAAAGCTTCTTGAGGTTCCGCTTGCCATTGCAGATGCAACTTCTCTGACAGAGGCAGGATATATCGGTGATGATATAGAAAGTGTTGTATCAAAGCTTCTTGCAGCAGCAGACAATGATGTTGAAAAGGCAGAACATGGAATTATATTTATAGATGAGATAGATAAGATTGCCAAGAAAAAGGAGACAAGAAGCCGTGATGTAAGCGGAGAGTCTGTACAGCAGGGGATGCTTAAGCTGCTTGAGGGAAGCGATATAGAGGTTCCGGTTGGCGCAACAAGTAAGAATGCAATGGTTCCGCTTGTAACTGTAAACACAAAGAATATATTATTTATCTGTGGAGGAGCTTTTCCTGATTTGGATCAGGTAATTAAGGAAAGATTAAACAAGCAAAGTTCAATTGGATTTAGTGCTGATTTAAAGGATAAATATGATAATGATCCGGATATATTAAAAAATGTTACTGTTGAGGATTTGAGAAACTTCGGTATGATACCTGAGTTTTTGGGCAGACTTCCTATAATATTTTCACTTGAAACACTTACAAAGGAAATGCTGGTGAAAGTCATGAAAGAGCCGAGAAATGCTATATTGAAGCAGTATCAGAAGCTCCTGGAGTTAGATGAGGTTAAGCTTGAATTTTCCGATGATGCGCTTGAGGCGATAGCATCAAAAGCTATGGAGAAAAAGACAGGTGCGAGAGCACTGCGTGCCATAATAGAAAATTATATGCTTGATATAATGTATGAGATACCTAAGGACAGCAATATTGGAAGAGTAACTATTACAGGTGATTATATAAATGGAAAGGGAGCACCTGTTATAGAATTAAGAACTGTAAATAATCCGGTTCTAACATGTGAACAAAATTCATAAGCTTTACAAAAAAAGCAAGGTGTTTTTAATTGGAATGCAGTGAAATTATTACAGATGAGAACATATATGATTTTATTTTTGAAAATAACCCGAGAATATTGGACATAAATCCGATTACAGATCAGAGCTGTATAGAGAGGGTTGATGATAACTGGTCAGTGGGATACGGTACGCTTTGGCCAGGATACCAAATGAATGTAGGTGATTTAGGTTATCAGACAATTCCTAAATTATATGCTCCTGTTGATACTACAAGCATGGAAGATTCGGGTATTACCGCTACGCTAAACCAGCCATTTCTGGATGTTAAGGGGCAGGGAGTTATAATAGGCTTTTTAGATACGGGAATTGACTATTTGTCAGATGTTTTTAAATTCAGTGAAACACAGAGTAAGATTGCCGTAATATGGGATCAGACGGTAAAAACTTCGAATAGTGAAAGGAATGTTAACGGTGATCTTTATGATATGCAGAAGCCTTCATATGGAACGGTTTATACAAGAGAGCAGATAGACGAAGCGCTTAAGGCAGTTTCTGAAGGCAAAAATCCGTATGATTACGTAAGTACCACTGATGAAAACGGGCACGGAACCTTTCTTGCAGGACTGGCAGCAGGAAATACAACGCAGGAATTTACAGGGGCAGCGCCTATGGCAGAAATTGCCATGGTGAAGTTAAAGCCTGCAAAGAAATATTTACGAGATTTCTTTTTGACAAATGAAGAGGCGGTATTATATCAGGAAACGGACATCATGCTTGGTGTCCGTTTCCTTTTAGATTATGCGGATTTAAGAAGGATGCCTATTGTAATTTGTTTAGGTCTTTGTACCGGAAGCGGCCCAAGATCAGGAGATACACCGCTTGGAAGTGTTCTGGCTTATGCAGCAAGAAGAACTAATGTTGCAGTTGTAACTGCAGTGGGAAATGAGGCAAATAACAGAGGCCATTTTAGAGGAATGGCACAAAGTAATACTGAACCCGTAACAGTAGAGATAAATGTGGGGGAAGGCGAGCGCGGATTTGTGGCTGAAATGTGGGTAAATACGCTTGATGTATTGTCAATATCATTAATATCGCCGTCAGGTGAAGTGATTCCAAGAATTCCGGCAAGAGTAGGGAAAACTAATATATTCAGGTTTCTGCTTGAGGGCTCTGAGGTGACTGTTGATTACAAGGTTGTTGAACATTTTGTCGGAGAAGAGTTAATTTTTATGAGATTTATTACTCCGAGACAGGGAATATGGACGATAAAGGTCTACAGTCTTACTAATATATCCGGGGGATTTGATATATGGCTTCCTATGAAACAGATGCTTTCGTCAGATACATTCTTTTTATCATCAAATCCTAATATAACATTGCTTGAGCCATCTGCTGATAAAGAGGTGATAACAGCCGGCGGGTATAATCATACGACAGGAGGAGATTATATTGATTCAGGAAGAGGCTATACGGTACTTGGTGGTGTAAAACCAGATATAGTGGCACCAGCTGTAAATGTCTACGGACCTAAGCCGGGAGGGGGATATACTTATATGACGGGTACGAGTGTTGCAGCTGCACATGTGGCAGGAGCAGCAGCACTTATATTTACGTGGGGTTCTTTTTTTGGAAATATACCGCTTATGACGACAAGCGATATAAAATATATACTTATAAGAGGCGCAGACAGAAGCAGCGGTAAAAATTATCCCAATAACATACAGGGGTATGGGAAAATGAATCTTATAAATTCATTTCTGCAGCTTAGGGAAACTTAAAAAATTCCGTTTTTAAAGCTTAAAATTTAATGACATGCGGCAGCAGTTATGTTAGATTAGATGTATGTGCAGATAAAACGTACTAAAACGTATTTGGAAAACGAAAGGTAAACATGAGATGAGTAAAAAGTATCGTGCTTTGGCACTTGATTTGGATGGAACGCTTATGGACAGCAACAAGGAGCTTTCTGAGGAAAACAGAGAGGCTATATGGAGAGCTATTGATGCAGGAACAGCGGTGATTCTTGCATCAGGCAGGCCTATGTTTGGAGTAAAGCCTGTGGCAGATGCACTGGAGCTTGATTCAAGAGGCGGATATATTCTTGCATACAATGGAGGAAATATATTGGATTGTAAGACAAATGAGCTTATATATCAAAGGCAGATACCTGATGAATGTATAGAAGATATATGTTTATTTGCAAGAGAGAATGGTGTTTTTGCGCTTACTTATTATAAAGACAAAATAGTTTCGGAAAGCGATACTGACGAATATGTGATAAAGGAGGCGTTCTGCAACAGTGCGCAGATTATGAAAGTTGACAGTCTTGATAAGTTTGTCGATTATCCTGTGGCTAAATTTCTGGTGGTAGGGGAGCATAAAAAGCTTCTTCCGGTACAGGAAGCGCTTATGGATAAATATTATGAACAGCTCGATATATTTTTCTCAGAGGACTACTTTCTTGAGATAGTGCCTAAAAATGTTGGTAAAGATGTATCGCTTGACGCACTGCTTAAGCTTCTTAAGCTTGATAAAGATGAGCTTATAGCTTGCGGTGACGGAATGAACGATATATCGATGATAAGATATGCGGGGCTTGGTGTTGCGATGGAGAATGCATATCCTAAGGTGAAAGAGGCAGCAGATTATATTGCGCCTGCAAATGACGACAATGGTGTGGCAAAGGTTATAGAGAACTTAATTTTATTAAGTTAAAGCAATGAAATATTAATAAGTTTACTTAATTAAATTAAAAATATATAAAAAACTGATTTTTTTATAAATATTGATAAGAAAAAACTTGCCAAAATTAAGCTTGTTAAATATAATATCATTATGAAACCGCTACGGCGTGAAAAGAAAAAAGGAGTCAAAAGTTATGGGATACGTTGATGAAGTATTAGAACTTGTTTCTAAAAAGAATGCAAATGAGCCTGAGTTTTTACAGGCAGTAAAGGAAGTTCTCGAGTCATTGAGACCTGTTGTTGATGCTAACGAGGAACTTTACAGAAAGAACGCTATTCTTGAAAGAATTACAGAGCCGGACAGAGTTATTATGTTCCGTGTTCCTTGGGTTGATGATAACGGACAGGTACAGGTAAACAGAGGTTATCGTGTACAGTTTAACAATGCTATAGGACCATACAAGGGCGGCTTACGTTTACATCCTTCAGTAAACTTAGGTATTATTAAATTCTTAGGTTTTGAACAGATTTTCAAGAATTCACTTACAAGTCTTCCTATCGGCGGCGGTAAGGGCGGTTCTGATTTTGATCCTAAGGGTAAATCAGACAGAGAAATCATGGCATTCTGCCAGAGCTTTATGACAGAACTTTCTAAATATATCGGTGCTGATGTGGATGTGCCTGCAGGTGATATCGGTACAGGTGCAAGAGAAATCGGTTATATGTTCGGACAGTACAAGAGAATCAGAGGTATGTTTGAGGGCGTTCTTACAGGTAAGGGCCTTACATACGGCGGTTCACTTGCAAGAACAGAAGCTACAGGATATGGTCTTTTATATATCACACAGGAGCTTATGAAGTGTCATGGTCAGAGCATGGAAGGTAAGACAGTTGTTGTTTCAGGAGCAGGTAATGTTGCTATTTATGCTATTCAGAAGGCACAGCAGATGGGTGCAAAGGTAGTTACATGTTCGGATTCAACAGGCTGGATTTATGATCCGGAGGGAATTGACGTAGAACTTCTCAAGGAAGTTAAGGAAGTTAAGAGAGCAAGACTTACAGAGTATGCTGCTGCAAGAAAGAGTGCTGAGTACCATGAGGGACGCGGTGTATGGCAGGTTAAGTGTGATATAGCTCTTCCATGTGCTACACAGAATGAGTTATTGTTAGAAGATGCAAAGCAGCTTGTTGCAAACGGATGTATTGCAGTCTGCGAGGGTGCTAACATGCCTACAACACTTGATGCTACAGAGTATTTGCAGGAGAACGGTGTATGGTTTATCTGCGGTAAGGCTTCAAATGCGGGCGGTGTTGCTACATCAGCTCTTGAGATGAGCCAGAACAGCGAAAGACTCAGCTGGTCATTCGAGGAGGTTGACTCTAAACTTCAGAATATCATGGTAAATATTTATCATAATATTGATGATGCTGCAAGAAGATACGGTATGGAGGGCAACTATGTTGCAGGTGCCAATATCGCAGGCTTTGAAAAGGTTGTAAATGCTATGCTTGCTCATGGTGTTTGCTGATAGAGCTTTATAATAATTTAATATCTATAATGGGCTGTAAAATTCTACATTGAGTTTTACAGTCCATTTTTGTATAATATGATGTGGATTGCGCGTAATTTTAAGATAGAATACAGGAGGGCATTATGAACATTTTTGAAGATATAAGAAATATGACAGATGAAGAAATAAAAATGCAGATTGCAATGCTTAACTGTATAAATCTTGCAAATGCGGCAAAGGAGACGACAGACAAATTTATCGGCGGACTTGCAGAATTTGCAAATAATCTTATACGCACGTTCGGAAAAACGACGGAATTTGAGTATCAGATAACTTATATTTCTGATATGATACAGGACAGTTTAAGTACAATGAAAGATAAGGACAGACAGTGGCTGTTAAGTGAATTGAAATCGCAGATTATTAAAAAGTGCGGTATAACTAATAATGATATAAGTGAGGAGAAGCTTACTTTTGTAATGATAAATGAGGCGGCTTCGGCATATAAAATAAATAAATATGAAACTTGTGCTAATAAATTGAAAAATGTCTGCATAGAATATAATAATGCACTGCTGCGTTCTTTGCATATTCACCTGCTTAAGCAGGAAAAAGATGCAAGGCAGGAGACAGATTTAAAAATGCAGAAACGGTTGGATGAAATATCTATTGAAGAAAAAAGAAATATTTATAAGGCGGTAATGCCGAAGGAATTTAGCGGAATAGGATTTGGCAGGGTAATAAGAAGTGAGACGGGTACCAAATATCTTGGAATAGTTGCAGAGTATTTGGGATATGAATGTTTTGATTATATACGCTGTTGTGTAATGACTTCGCTCAGGGGCCTAAAAGAGTTAAAAAAAGTATCGCAATCATTGCTCGCACAGCTTTTATTTAAAATGTATTATAAAAATGAAGATAAATACATAGTTGATAAAAGGATTCTTCCATCATATGTAAGTCCTGACAAACAAAAGGAGCAGGAACAGCGGGACAGGCAGTTTCAGCTTCTTATTAAAAATCGTCTTGATACAGAGCAAAAGATAAAAAGAGATGAAAAACAGGCGGAAAATATAAATGGACAGCTTGAAGCAGCTAAAGAAAAATCAGAGCAGCTTAACGCCAGTTTTAACGAAATTTCCGAGAAGTTTAAAAAGCTTGAGAAAATAAAAGAGGAATATGTAAAAAACAGGCATACAGAGAGTGAAACGAAGCAGTATTACAGTGATGTAAACGAGACAAAAAGGCAGCTTGATTACGCCGAATCACAGTGCCTAAAACAGGAACAGAAAATAGATTCTCTTGAAAAGGAAAAGTCAGAAAAAGAAAAAGCACTTTTTGAGAAAAAGCAGGAGTACGAAAATATAAAAGCACAAAGTGATGGTGAAGTAAAAAGACTGACAGAAGAGATATCAACAAAATGGCGTGCATTTTATTACAGATTTATGTTTGATGAAAGTATTTTTGGCAAAATAGTGCTTACCTTTACATCGTCTGAGAGACTCAAGATAGAGGAGATGCTTAAAGAGATGCATGTCTGCAGTGATATCTGTGCCTTTGAGACAAAACCAGGATGTACATACTGTATAGTGTCAAAAGGGAAGAGTGCTGTTATTCGTATTCAAGAGGGAAAAATAAATGGTATTGACAGATTATAATAAAAAGCTTAGATATCTTGATAAAATTCCGCAGTTTCTGCCGGGTACGGGAATTTCCCGTGCAGAAAAAATGCTTGATAAGGCAGGAACAAGATATGATGGATTTAAAATAATACATGTTGCAGGGTCTAACGGAAAAGGTTCAACCTGTGCCTATCTTGAGAGCATACTCAGAAGCAATGGTTATAAGACAGGACTTTTTACATCTCCGCACCTTGCGGATATACGTGAAAGAATAAGAATTGACGGAAATATTATATCAGAGGAGCTTTTTGAAAGGTGTTTTGACTATATATATGATATAGAAACGAAGCTTGCGCAGGATAATGTGAGATTGGCATATTTTGATTATCTGTTGGGGATTGCTTTGGAAGCATTCAGAGCAGAGAAAGCTGATTATGTGATTCTTGAGACTGGGCTTGGAGGAAGATTTGACGCAACTAATGCAGTAAAGGGAAAGGTGCTTAGTGTTATAGCAACTATAAGCCTTGAACATACTGCAATTCTTGGGGATTCGTTAAAAAAAATTGCTTTTGAAAAGTCTGGGATAATAGCAAAAAAGGTTCCGGTTGTGTATTTGGACAGCAGCAAAGAGGCATCAGAGGTTATTAAAAAGATTGCTGATGATAATCAAGCAGAAATGTATCCTGTAAAAGATAAAGATATTGCAGTAGATAAAATAGACAAAAACCATATTGATTTTTCATTACATAATGGGTATCATAAAGATAATTGCTATAAAATAGCAACCTGTGCAGTTTATCAGACTAAAAACTGTGCCCTTGCATTATGCAGTGCGAAAGTTCTGGAAAAACAGGGACTGATAAGCTTATCAGAAAAAGATACTAAGACTGCGGTATGGCAGGCATTTTGGCCGGGAAGGATGGAGCAGCTTTCGGACAGGATTTATGTTGACGGTGCTCATAATCCCGAGGGAATTAAGGCATTTATACAGACATTACAGACGGTATTTAACGGTTCAGGTCATACACTGCTTTTTTCTGTAGTTAATGATAAGGCATTTGAACCGATGATAAGACAGCTGTGCGAAAGCGGTCTTTTTGACAGGTATGTGGTTACGCAGATACAGGGGGACAGGCTTTTGGCAGGAAAGTACATACAGGACATTTTTAAGAAATATACGGATAATCCCGTTTATGAATATGAGGATTTAGAAGACGCCTTTGTAAGTGCGGTGAAGCTTTCACATGATAATGACGGGGATTTGTTTTGCGCAGGTTCATTGTATCTTACGGGTGACATTAAAAAAATAATGCAGAAAAAGAAAGGGTTTACGGATAAATGATAGATTTTGAAGAAGAACTTAAAAAATTCCAGCCAAGTCTGGAAGTAGATGATGCAGAGGATGCAATTTACAATAATGATGTTCCTGATATAACAGAGCTGATAAGCAAAATCGTGGATGATTTATCAGATAAAAAGAACTGATAATTAAAATGAGAAGTATCTAAATCAGTCTGCTTAAGGAAAGTTGGTAAAATTATGAAATGTTATAAGTGTCATGCACAGTTATCAAGTGACAATGTATGTCCGCAGTGTGGTGCGGATGTTTCTTTGTATAAAAAGGCTGTTAAGGCATCAGCTGCATATTACAATAAGGGACTTTTAAAGGCACAGGTAAGAGATTTGTCAGGTGCGATAGAAAGTCTTAAGATGAGCATTACAATAAATAAAAACAATATAGAGGCAAGAAATCTTTTAGGCCTCGTTTATTGTGAGACCGGAGAAGTTGTACAGGCATTAAGTGAGTGGGTTATGAGTAAAAATCTTTGTCCTGATGATAACATTGCCGGTGAATATATAGAGAAGATACAGTCTAATCAGACGAAATTTGAGATGGTTACTACCATGATTAAAAAGTACAACCTTTCGCTGCGTTACGCAAAAGAGGGAAATTATGACATGGCATTAATCCAGCTTAAGAAAGTTACATCATCAAGTCCTAATTTTATAAAGGCGCATCAGCTTCTTGCTTTGCTTTATATAAAGGACAGAGACTATCAAAGAGCAAGACGCCATCTTAATATAGTGTTAAAGATAGACGCCGGAAATACACTCGCAAGATTATATGTTTCCGATATTGAAGCTGAGCTTGCTGCTAAAAAGAAGGAAAGTAAGGGAGCAGGGTTTCTTCCTAAGAAAAAAGCCAAGGATGAGCAGTACAAGCCTCTCAGCGGCAATGATGTTATTATTCCGAGAGCGTCTTATAAAGAACCGAGCAACGGTGCAATAACTGTTATAAATATATTGGCCGGAGTTGTTATAGGAGCTGCACTTATATGGTTTTTGATAACGCCTGCACGTTACAAAGGTCTTACGGAGGAGTATAACAAAAGCATAAAAGAGTACAGTGAACAGCTGTCTAACGGAAATGTTGAAATAAATTCCTTAAATAAGCAGATTGAGCAGATTACGGCAGATAAGGAAGCTTTGGAGGAAAGACTTTCACAGATAAGCGGAGACAGCGGTGATAATAAGCTGTTAACTGCGGTAATAAACGCAGCTAATTTATATATTGCAGATGATAAGACATCAGCAGCGGTAGCTCTTTTAGATGTGGATGTAAGTTCACTTCCTACTGATGAGGCAAAGAGTCTTTATAATACGATTGCGAGCCTTACAATGTCTGATGCAGCAACAGCACTTTACAACACAGGCAGAGCTTCATACCGTAAATCTGATTATAATAATGCCGCAGACAGTTTTGTAAAGTCATTTAAGTGTGACAGTGCTAAGGTCGAGTCGGCTTACTATGCAGCTAAAAGTTATGAGGCGTTGAACAACACAGAAGAAGCAAAAAAATATTTTCAGTACATCGTGGATGAATTTGTGACAAGCAGTTATTACGGTGAGGCAAAGACTTATATAGAGACTCACTGATATATGCAGTTTGTTTAAAGTAAGGTACTTTTGATGGCCCCCTGACAGATAAATTTCTGTCAGGGGGTTTTTATAAAACAGTCAGACGGACATTTAGTAGAAAATGAGAGGTATAGGGCGAAAAAATGGAAAATGAAATCAGTTATGCAGAAGAGAAAAGAAGTACAGATTATATTTATATGGTTTCAGGTACGAGACTTATAATCAGCATGGCAGCTGAACTTGATCATCATCTTGCAGATGAGATGAGGGATGTTATTGACAATATAATTGATGAGAGAGGTGTACACAATATTGTATTTGATTTTGGTAGGATTGGATTTATGGATAGTGCGGGTATAGGCCTTATTATGGGCAGATACAAAAAAATAAGAGAAAAAGGTGCTATTTATATAGCGGGGGCGAATGAGAGTATTAACAGAATACTGCTTATTTCAGGATTACATAAGCTTGTTGTATGCTGCGAGGACACAAATGATGCAGTAAGACAGATTGTAAAGAGAGGTGAGAATTGATGAAAAATGAAGAAATGAAAAATGCAGACAAAGATACGATGGAACTGATATTTACTTCCAAATCTGAGAATGAAAATTTTGCGAGAGTTGTTGCGGCAGCATTTTGTGCACGTCTCGACCCGACAGTAGAAGAAATTTCAGATATTAAAACTGCGGTATCGGAAGCCGTTACTAACTGTGTTGTGCATGGATATGAAAATACAATAGGGCAGATATATATGAAATGCAGTATAGATAGTGATGAGGTGACAATTCAGATTCACGATGATGGTGTCGGAATTGGTGATATAACTCAGGCTATGGAACCTCTGTATACATCAAAACCGCAGCTTGAGCGTTCGGGCATGGGATTTTCCTTTATGGAGGCTTTTATGGATGAATTAAGGGTTGATTCTAAAAAAGGCAGAGGAACAACAATAATTATGAAAAAAAGGATAGGTGTGAGAGATTAGTGGATAGGGTGTGGTTATATGGATCATACTAAGGAACTGATTGAAAATGCACATAATGGAGATAAAAATGCAAGGGACCAGCTTATATTGGAAAATATGGGGCTTATATGGAGTATTGTTAAACGATTTTTAAACAGAGGCTATGAACAGGAGGATTTGTTTCAGGTAGGAAGCATAGGGCTTATAAAGGCGGTTGATAAATTTGACATGTCCTTTGATGTTAAATTTTCAACGTATGCCGTGCCGATGATAGCCGGGGAGATAAAAAGGTTTTTAAGAGACGATGGAATGATAAAGGTGAGTCGTAATTTAAAGGAGATAGCGTATAAATCGTATCTTGCAAAGGAGGAGCTTGAAAGAGAGCTGAAAAGAGAGCCGACTTTGGCTGAGATAGCGCAGAGGCTTGATGTGTCTGCTGAAGACATAGTTCAGGCGATGGATGCATCATCTGAGATAGAATCTCTTCACAAAGTAATATATCAGGGTAATGGCAGCGATATCTCTCTTATGGACAGGCTTCAAAAGGATGGGGACGACTGTGAGGAGGTTATGGACAGGATGCTTCTTGAGCAGATGATGCGCTCACTTGACTCAAAGGAAAGACGCTTTATCTATCTTAGATATTATCAGGATAAAACCCAAAAACAGATTGCTGTCGAATTTGGTGTGTCACAAGTTCAAATTTCGCGTATGGAAAAGAAAATTCTGCAAAAAATGAAAGTAGCAGGAGGATTTTTATAATGAGTGAAACAGTTTATTTGCAGATTAAAAGAAATATTGAAGTTGATAAAAGAACGGTGACAATAGGTGATGTTGCTCATATATTGTGCAATGACAACGCCATGGCAGCTAAAATAAAGACACTTAAGCTTATAAAAATAGATGATGTCAAAAAGAAAAGAATATGCTTTTCATGTATGTATGTAATTGAGCTTATAAATCAGGAGTACCCTGATGTTGATGTGAATAATATAGGTGAAAGCGATTTTGTGGTCGATTATATAAAGCAAAAAAAGCATTATAAGTTTTTGCAGATACTTCTTATAGCATTTGTCGCGTTATTTACATTTATCGGCAGTATGTATGCTGTTATGGCCTACAACAATGATGTTGGAACGATTGAAATTTTTGACAGAGTATACAGTCTTTTTGGAAACAGCGGGCTAAAGGATTTGAAGCTGCTTGAGATTACCTATGCACTTGGCCTTGCAGGCGGAATAATACTATTCTACAACCATTTTGGAGGTAAGAGGTTTGGTACGGATCCGTCGCCTATAGAGGTGGAGATGCAGAAGTATGAAAAGGATGTCGATGATACTCTGATAGAGAGAAGCGATGCAAAGAATGAGGAGAAAATGCTGTGAATAACTTTAGTGTTTTTTGGGAGGCAGTAATTCTTATTATGTTTGGAACGAGTGCCGGAGCACTCACGGCGGCCGGTTATTTTGCGGTGATAAACAGTATAGGAATGATTAATCGTGTTGCTGCGGTTACAAAAACGACAAAATATATTTTTTATTACGAGGAAATTATTATAGCAGGGGCAATAATAGGAAATATACTGTCTTTATTTGATATAAGAATAAATTTAGGCATAACGGGGATAATCCTACTGGGAGCTTTTGCCGGAATGTATGTAGGATTATTTGTTGTGAGCCTTGCTGAAACTACGAAAGTTATGCCTATTTTTGTAAGAAGAGTAAGAATAGGCGGAGGACTTGGAATAATAGTGCTTATGATAGCACTCGGAAAGGCAGTGGGACATTTAATCTACTATCTAATTTTGTACAGATAAGGAGGTTGGTCTTAAAAATGCCGAAGTATAATGATGAAGCAAAAAGAAATGAAAAGTATAACAAGTACGTTGAAAATGTGACACCGAAAGCAAATTGCAGCGTTAACTGTATAAAAGCATTTATAGTCGGAGGGATTATATGTGCAATAGGACAGCTGTTTACAATGGTGTTAATGAAAATGGGAATTTCAAAGGATGAGGCTGCGCTGTGGACAACGGTGGGACTGGTTTTTGTAAGTGCACTTCTTACCGGATTAAATATTTATCCTCTTATCACAACATGGGGTGGAGCAGGAAGCCTTGTGCCGATTACAGGATTTGCAAACAGTGTGGCGGCACCGGCTATAGAGTATAAAAAAGAAGGACAGGTATTTGGTATAGGCTGCAAAATATTTACTATAGCAGGCCCTGTTATTGTATATGGGATACTTACATCGTGGATTGCAGGAATAATTTATCTCATTGGAAAGGGGTTTGTTATATGGTAAAAGGAAAGCAGTCGGTTCTGTTTGATAAACCGGTATATATCGAAGAGACAGCCAGTGTTGTAGGGCAGAAAGAGGGTGAGGGACCTTTAAAGGACTATTTTGACATAATAGAAAATGACCCTGTTTTTGGTGGAAATGACTGGGAGGAAGCTGAGAGTAAACTGATAGAAAAAACGATAGATAAGCTTTTAATAAAGGCAAAGCGTTCAATAGACGATATAAGATACATTTATGCAGGTGATTTGCTTGGACAGCTTATTGCAAGCTCGTTCGGCTTAAAGAAGTATGATGTTCCGGTATTCGGACTGTATGGAGCGTGTTCGACATTTGGAGAAGGCTTGGGGCTTGGTGCAATGTCTGTAAGCTCAGGCTATGCGGACCGCGTGATTGTATCAGCGTCAAGCCATTTTGCCAGCGCCGAGAAACAGTTCAGATTTCCGCTTGAATATGGAAACCAGAGACCGCCTGCTTCGACATGGACTGTTACAGGCTGCGGGGCTGTCATACTTTCGAGTGATATGGGTCAGATTAAGGTAAGCGGTATGACAACCGGCAAAATTGTAGATTACGGAGTTAAAGATTCTATGAATATGGGAGCATGCATGGCACCTGCGGCAGCAGATCTCATAATGGCAAATTTCAGGGATCTGGAAGTTGATGAAAAATATTATGATCTCATAATTACGGGAGATTTAGGAACAGTAGGAAGACAGATACTTCTTGATTTATTAAGGGAAAACGGATATGAGATAAGCAACAGATATAAGGATTGTGGAATAGAGATGTTTGACAGCGAAAGTCAGGATACAAATGCAGGAGGAAGCGGCTGCGGATGCAGCGCTGTTACGCTTTGTTCATATCTTTATAAGAATCTTAAATGTAAAAAGTGGAAGCGGATTTTGTTTGTTCCTACGGGAGCACTGCTGTCTACTGTAAGCTACAATGAGGGAAGGAGTGTTCCGGGAATAGCACATGGTGTAATACTGGAGAGTGTGTGATATGGAATTATTAAAAGCATTTATAGTCGGTGGGCTTATATGCGCCCTTGTACAGATACTTATGGATAAGACTAAGCTTATGCCGGGAAGAATAATGGTGCTGCTTGTGTGCAGCGGAGTGGTCTTGGGAATGGCAGGAATATACGGGCCTTTTCAGGAATTTGCAGGTGCAGGAGCATCAGTCCCGCTTTTAGGCTTTGGAAATGTGCTTTGGAAAGGGATGAAGCAGGCGATTGACAGCGATGGTGTGATAGGGCTTTTTAAGGGTGGTTTTACTGCAGGAGCAGTCGGAATATCGGCGGCGCTTATATTTGGATATATAGCTTCGTTGATATTTGATCCTAAAATGAAGAAAAAGTAATTATGTAGCAAATGTCAATTAATAAAATAGCTGTTTAACGCAAAGTGATATGCGTTAAACAGCTATTTATATTTTTATAGGAAGTTGCGTCGAAGACGCATTCTGATAACAAGTTTGCGAAGCAAATCTTGCAAGCGTCGTGAACGACGCTTTTTTACTATCAGTTATTCTTTACTGTGCTGTGTCGGTCTGTTAGGCCGGTTATTGGGCTTTGTAGTCTGCTCTTCGGTATTATCCTGAGAGGAAGTGTTATTGTCATGACTTGAACCTGTGCTTGAGCTATTAGGCTTGAAGTTGTGTTTTATAGTACATAAATCTGCCAGTTCTTCGTCAGTAATGACATATTCACTGTCTTTGGTTTTGTATTGTGCAGCTTCACCGTCAAGCGCTGTTGACGCAGCTTTCTTTATATATATTTTACTTGAAGTATTTGTACATCCTGATGAAGCTATTTTTCCGGAATCGTTGCATATGTTTACATTTACATGAACATTACATGTCTCGGTAGGAGCAGTATCTTCTGTGAAGTATTCAGTTATAATCTGACTTCCGCGCGGATCGCAATCGCAAAGACCCTCTACAGGAAGTTTGCCTGACTGTGAACATACTGAAACTTCTACAATTCCTTCGGGTTTTGTGAAAGAACCTCTTTCAAGTCCGTCGTGACACTTTTCCATAATCTTTTTCCAGATAGACAAATGAGTTGCATTCTTAACATTTTTAGAATTATCATCATATCCTACCCATATTACGCCTGTATAGTAAGGTGTATATCCGCAGAACCATTTATCGAGATCGTCCTGGGATGTACCTGTCTTTCCTGCAGTAGGCTGACTGCTAAGATGTGCTGAGGTACCTGTACCTCCAGAAGTTACGGATTCCATGGCATTTGTAAGAAGCCATGCACTCGTTTCTTTCATCACAGTGTTTTTCTTTGGCTGGGTCTTGTCAAGAATAACGTTGCCGTCACTGTCAGTAACAGTTGTGTAATATGTCGGCTCGATATACTCTCCTTTATTTGCAACTGCAGCATATGCGGCAGCCATATCAATATTTTTAACACCTTTTGTAAAACCACCCAAGGCTATTGAAAAGTTGACATCGTGAGCACCGTTAATTGCGTTCTTAGGGGCAACAAGAGTTGAAAATCCAAATTCTTTAAGATAATCAAAACCTATCTGTGCAGAAGTTGAAGCCAAAGCCTTGATGGCAGGTATATTCTGTGACTTTGCGAGAGCCCTTCTTACAGTCATTAAACCCTCATAAGAACCATCTGTATAGTTTGTTACAAGTATTGATGTTCCCGGATAATAGTAAGGAGCATCATCAAGCGGAGTTGCAAGTGTTATTGCACCTGTATCAAGAGCAGGACCGTATGCAACAAGCGGTTTAATTGATGAGCCCGGCTGACGTACCGAATCAACGGCTCTGTTTAATGTACGGTTTCCTGTCTTGTCACCGCGGCCGCCGACTAAAACCTTGACCTGTCCGGTTGACTGATCAATTATAGAAAATGAAATCTGAGGCTCTATTGTATAATTTATACTTTCCTGAATGACAGTTCCACCCTCAGCCGTGAATGATTCTTTATACTTATCAATATAAGACTGTGCTTTGTCTTTATTGTTAAAGGTTAACTTAAAGCTCTTATTTCCTGTTATTTCCTGACAGAACTCAAGAAGTGCATAATGTGAGTAATATGAAACATTTCCATTTGCATCCTTTATTCCGAGAGAGTAATTTGTTATGCTGAAATCGGATGATTTCGGATAGTTGTTTTCATCATTAATAATTGAGTCTGCAATGGACTGCATGGAGCTGCTCTGTGTTGTGTTGATTTTTAAACCGCCGCGATAGATAAGATTAGATGCCTGACTTTCAGTGTATCCTTTACTTTCCATAAGGTCTTTTATCACAACGTCAATTACTGTATCCACAAAATATGAATAAGTATTATCGGCAGTTTCTACGTCAAGACCCTGAAGGCGTGCGTATACATCATCTGCCAAAGCTTCATCATATTCTTCCTTTGTTATATATCCCTGTTCATACATATTTAAAAGAACATATGACTGACGTTCCTTATTGTAATCAGGATTTTTGATGGGGTTTAACTTTGAAGGATTCTGGGTTATGGAAGCAATGACTGCACACTCGCTTAAGGAAAGCTCTGACACATCCTTGCCGAAATAACCGTTTGCGGCAGCCTGTACGCCATAATAACCATTTCCTAAGTTGATTGTATTCATGTAATTTATTAAAATATCAGGTTTATCCATGACAGTTTCAAGCTTTATGGCGAGGTACTGCTCCTGAATTTTACGTTTGATTTTCTGCATTGTATCTTCGTTATATGCCTGAAAAACATTATTTTTAATAAGCTGCTGTGTTATGGTACTTGCACCCTGTGACAGACTTCCTCTTGTGACAGCTACCATGGCAGCTCTTAAAATACCTGTGATATCAATACCATTATGATCATAGAAACGTTCATCCTCGATGGCAACAAATGCGTGCTGCAGATTTTCAGGAACCTGATCGATTTTAACGGAAATTCGATTTGCCTCTACGCCGGCAAGCGTCTGGATTTCGTTTCCTTCACTGTCATAAATTTTAGTGGCAAAACCGTCCGGTGATACATCAATTGTAGATATATCCGGAGCGCTTGCGATGATACCGTGAACAGCACCGAATGCAAGACCGGAACCGCCGGCCATAATTGCAACTGCTAATATTAGTATAATTTTAAAGGTGGTTGTACCGATTTTACTACCTATTTTTGAAGCGGCAGAATTAAGCAATTTTTTCTTTTGTTTTATGCCTTTCATGCCATAATTCATATATAGTCCTCCTTATAAAAGTCGTGTTAATCGCCGTTTCAGCGGCGTAAGGCGAAAAGTCGCCATGAATTGCATAAGTGCAGTTATTATACCATATCCTTATGTCTTTGACAAATTGTTATTACCTATTATAAACTAAATGCAGATATAAATATATGGTTTTGAAAGGTATGGTAAAGTCAATGAAAAGAATAAGAGTTTGCGGAACGGGGGAAGTGGTTGAAAAAAAATCCAGATTTATAGCGAATGTATTTAATATTGAAAATGAGGATGAGGCAGCTCAGATTATAATTTCTGTAAAAAAGAAATATTGGGATGCAAGACATAATTGCTATGCATATGTGTGCGGGGAAAATAATGGACAGCAGAAGTTCAGCGATGACGGTGAACCGGCTGGAACAGCAGGAAAGCCGATATTGGATGTGATTATAAGAAGCGGTATTAGTAATTGTCTTATAGTTGTCACAAGATATTTCGGAGGAACACTTCTTGGAACAGGGGGGCTTATAAGAGCATATCAGGCTGCAGCAGTTGAAGGGATAGCACGCAGTGAAGTTATGGAAGTGTTTTCAGGTGAAAAAGCAGAAGTCATAACAGATTATAATAATCTTGGAAAGCTTCAATATATCTGCAGCGATATGAATATAAATATACTTGAAACAGAGTATGGTGAAAATGTAAGTATAAAGCTTATTATAAATGAAGATATATATGAACAATTTGTAAAAAGAATCACAGAAGCATTTTCTGGAACAATGAATCTTACAGATGTACAAAAATGCAAATATGCCTTAATAAATGGTGAAAAAGTGCTGGAAATATAGCACATATGTCATAATTATAAGAAATGAGGTAATTTGTACAATTATCAATTTCATGGCGGAAGCAGATAAAATATATTATAAAGAAAGTAAAATTTGTGAATTTTATGTAAAAGATAGTAAATAAGCACAATTAAAATGTTTCTGGATTAAAATAAGTGGATTTATTGTGGGATTTAATGTAAAAAATACATAGTTTTTTAAAAATATTAGTGCATATTTAACATAAGCATGAGATTGTTTATGTGGTGTATACAGCCTTATATGAGGTATAAATATTAACAAAAATTGAACATAATTTAAATGGGTAAATGCTGTGTAATGCAGATGAATACTGGGCTTTCGCAAAAAATACAAAAAAAATACAAAAAATGTTCAAAATTCTCTTGTTAAAAACATACAAAAATGGTATTATACATGTGTCAAAAATAAAACAAGGATGCAATGCGTCCTGTAAAACCAATAAGGAGGGTTTAAGGTTTATGAAAAAGACAGTTAAGAAGCTTACTGCTGTAGGTCTTACTCTTACATCAGTAATGGGCCTTGTAGCTTGTGGCGGCAATAAAGACGGCGGCGACAAGAACGTAAGCAAGGAGGTTAAGAAACCGGAAGTTATCACAATTATGGTTGATAACACAGTTGTTAACGAGAACAACGGTGCTAAAGAATTTGAGGCATATCTTGAAGGCTTGTTAGAAAAATATGGCGATGCAGGCAAGATTGATCTTCAGTTCACACGTCCTGACCACAGTGGTTATTATGATGCTGTTGCCAGAGCATTTAACGGTAAGGAATCAGATATTCCTAACGTAGTTCTTCTTTCATCTGATTACTATGCTCTTTATGCATCAAATGGTATGCTTTGGGATATGACAGATGCTTGGAACAATTCTGAGACAAAGAAGTCAGGCAGACTTATCGATGCTGCTGATAAGGTTCTTTCAGGTCTTTTAGTTAACGGTGAAGACGGAACTAAGTCTATGTATGGTTTCTCACCATACCGTGGTAACGGATGCTGTACATATCTTAAGAAATCTTGGCTTGACAAGGCTGGTATTGATGTAGCATCAGTAGAAGGCAAGACATTAACATTCAACGAGTATTATGATATCTTAAAGAAGATGAGAGATACAGTTGGTCATTATGTAATTTCTGCTCCAGACTTTATCTCAGCAGAAGCTCCATATACTAACTACTTACCAGAATTCTATCAGAAGGCTCAGTATACATTCTATAAGAGCGCTGATGGCAAGTATGTAGATGGTTTCACACAGCAGGAAATGAAGGATGCTCTTCAGAGAATCCAGACAGCTGTTAAGGATAACGTAATTGATAAGGCTTCTCTTGGTCAGAAGACATCAGATGCTCGTGATAAGTTCTACTCAACAGATCCTGCTAACGAATCAGGTGTATTTACATACTGGGCAGGTACATGGGCTGATACATTAAAGACAAACCTTGAAAGCAAGGGCTTAGACAGCGAATTGATTGCTATCAACCCAATCAAGGAACTTGGTACTTATGTAGAAAGAATTGCACCAGCTTGGTGTATTACAAATTCTGCTAAGAATCCAGAAGGTATCTTTAAGTACTTCATCGACACAATGCTTGATGGCGGCGACGTTCAGATGGCTTGGGAGTATGGTGCTAAGGGTACACACTGGGATGACAAGGCTGAAACAGTTACATTAGCAAGTGATCCAGAAGGCAAGAAGACAAAGACTTATACAGAAGGTCAGTTCCACTTCCTTCCATCACCAGAGAAGCCAAACACATTAATGAAGAAGAATCACATTGACCCAACTCTTGCTTTAGCTACATTCGGCGATAAGGAAGATCCAGGTAACAAGGCTATGACAGATGTTGTTATGGAGAATGCTAAGTTCTTCGATGCTAACTCTTCAATTGCTGTTCCTGTTCCAATGAATGAAACATTTGGTAATAACATCACAGATATCAACAAGACAAGAAACGAAGTAATCGCTAAGGTTGCTCTTGGTGACTGGACAGTTGATGATGCTATGAAGTATTATACAGATACAGTTGGTGCTAAGGTTAATGAAGTTCTTGAATCATTAAACGAGGCTAAGAAGTAATTTATTTTAAAACACTTTTAAGAATCCTCTCTCGGGTGGCATCAGCCACCCGGTCGGGGTTCTGATTTTTGGCTTATTTGTGACTAAAGTAGGCTTAGAATCTACAAAATTATTAGGAAAGAAGGTATGAAGATGCAATGTAAGTCTTGTAATACAGAGTTACCAAAACATGCTAAAGTATGTCCGAAATGCGGCACTAAAGTTAATGACAAGCAGAGTGATAATATTAAGGTAATTGCTGTAGCTGGTTTGATTATTGCAATGTTAGGCGGGCTTTTGCCTTTCGTTCAGAATACAACAGAGATTAGAGATGCCTACAGTTACATGAACATTGATTTATCGTTTGTATGGTATATTGCTCTTGTAGTTGGTGTTGCCGGATTAGTTCTTTTGGCAACTAAGAAAGATAAACTCGCTTTAATTCCGATTTCACTTTACGGTGTAATCAATATTGTCGCTATTGTGGCACTTCAGTTCAGACATTATAAGGGCAGAACAACATATGATGTTGTATCATTAACAGATTTGCTCAGCAACGGTTCAGGCACTGATACTTATACATTAGGACTTGGTTTCTATGTGTTAGTTATTGGTATGATTTTAGCTGTTGCAGGATGCTTTTTTGATGTATTAAAGTATTTCAAGAAGGAATCAAAAGTAGATAAGAGATTCTTATCTAACTCAATAAATAAGAGTGTATGGACAAAGATTAGATATTATAAAGGCTTCTACATTATGTTCCTGCCTGTATTAATATTTATAATACTTTTTAACTACTTGCCAATGGCAGGTTGTCGTTATGCTTTTACAAAATTCGTAATTAAGGGACCTTATTATGTTGGTCTTATGCATTTTTCACAGATGTTCCAGCATGATATTTATTTCTGGCAGTCATTCAGAAATACTCTTTTCCTTTCGATTATAAAGCTGATTTTAAATACCGGTGCTGCCGTAATTATCTCACTTCTTTTGAATGAGATTGTTAATTTAGCATTTAAGAAGACAGTACAGACTATCGTTTACTTACCACACTTTATGTCATGGGTTGTTGTTGCTTCTGTATTTAAGATGATTCTCGACCCTAACCCTACAGGTGTTGTTAACAGTATTTTGTTAAACAGTGGTTTAGTTGACGAACCTATATTCTTCCTTGGTGATACAAAGTATTGGACAGGTACGTTCTTTATGATGAATGTATGGAAGGATACAGGATGGGGAACAATTCTCTTCCTTGCTACTTTGTCAGGTATCAGCCCTGATTTATATGAAGCAGCTCAGATTGATGGTGCTAACCGTTGGAAACGTCTTATTTACATAACATTCCCGGCATTAGCAAACACAATCATTACAGTATTCATTTTGAACCTTGCTAAGGTTATGAACCTTTTCGAATCAGTATTCGTTACTATGAATGCTGCTGTTACAAGTGTTGCTGACGTTTTACAGACATATATCTATAGTAAGACATTCGGTGGCGGTAACTCGGATTATGGTTATTCTACAGCGGTAGGTTTGTTTAAGTCATTCGTCGGTATGATTCTTGTATTTGCATGTAACTATGCAAGTAAAAAGGTCCGCGGACGAGGTATTGTATAGGAGGGATAGACAATGAGTGATAATCAGATTGTTTTAAATAAAAAGAAGAAAAAATTCAAAATCTTCCCACTTGTCAATGGACTTATATTCATTTTGATATCGTTGGCAATTATGCTGCCAATTTGGAAGGTTATAGTAGATTCACTTGATGCAGCTTCAGCTTACAGTTTTAAGTGGTGGCCAAATTCATTTACATGGCGTGGTTATACAAGTATTCTTACAAGAGTGTCTTTATACAGACCGTTCATTATTTCTTGTATTACTACAATTGCCGGTACATTTATCGGTTTATTGCTTTCAACACTTGGTGCTTATGCATTAATACAGTGGGAAATGCCGGGTAGAAATTTCTTTGCTTACATGTTATTGTTCACAATGATTTTCGATGGCGGTATGATTCCTAAGTTCCTTGTTATCAAAGATTTAGGTTTAGTTGATACACTTTGGGCTGTTATTTTACCTATGTCAATCAACGTATATAACCTGGTACTTATGAGGAACTTCTTTGAGGGTATACCGGAGTCACTGTTTGAAGCGGCGCAAATTGATGGATGTTCGCCTATGGGTACATTCTTTAGAATTGTACTCCCACTTTCAAAGGCAGCTCTTGCATCAATCGGTTTGATGTTCGCAGTACAGTTCTGGAATGACTATACAAACTTTAAGATTTATATCAATAACAATGCTTTGTTTAACTTCCAGATTAAGCTTCGTAACATGGTTATGGATAGTGATATCCCTGATGATGATACAGTTAACCCTAAGACTATTTCGAGTGCAGCCGTTATCGTTGCGGTATTGCCTTTCGCGGTAATTTATCCATTCTGTCAGAAGTATTTCGTACAGGGTGTTAACGTAGGTGCTGTTAAGGAATAATTTTGAATTTAAAATATGTGGCGTGCCACAGTTTATATCTGCTCCATGTTTTATGTGACATGGGGCAGATTTTTTACTTTATAAAAAATGCGTCTTTTACGACGCTTTTTTATGTAAACAATTCAGTATTAATAATTGTAAAGACGTGGAAATATGTAGAAAATCCAGAGGGAGTCATGGTATAATAATTATAAAATGTGCGACGAGGAGGATACAGTATGATGTCTATTAAGGATGCAATTTATCTTGAAAATATTGCGGAAGTTAAAAGAATTCTTGAAGATAATCCTGTTCTTATAGATGAAAAGGATGAACATGGTATTATGATGCCTTTTTTAGCTGCTAAAACCGGTAATCTTAAACTTCTTAAATATATAGTTGAATATTCAAGGGCAAATATGGATATTCATGATAAAGAACATAAGAATATGCTGCATTATGGAGCAATGTCCGGAAGTGTAGAGGTATGTAAATATCTTGTTGAACGTGTCGGTTTGTCACCATTGTCAGGTGATATAAATCTTCTTACACCTATTGAGATTGCTAATCAGAACCGTTTTTTTGAGCTTCAGCAGTATTTTGAAGCGGTTATCGGAGCAAAATTTGAGAATTTATATCATAATCCTATAAGGACAGGTATGTATCCTGACCCTTCTATAGTACGTGTGGGTGACGATTATTATATGGTAAATTCTTCATTCATATATTTTCCGTGTATACCGGTCTCAACTTCAAAAGATCTTGTTCATTGGAAAATAATTGGTTATGCAATAACAAATCCGGAGTGGGCTGCACTTGATAATCTTGAAGGAGGACGTGGTTACTGGGCTCCTGATATTTCGTACTATAATGGCAGATTCTATATAACTGCTACATATAGATTAAATGATGACGGAAATGTTTACAGAAAGCAGATTGTTGTAAGTTCTGACAGACCGGAGGGGCCATATAGTAAGCCTGCAATTATAGATGAGGATGGCATAGACCCGTCTATATTTAATGATGATGACGGTAAAAGATATATGCTTCTTAACCGCGGAGCAAGAATATTTCAGTTAAATGATGATGCAACAAAGCAGATAAGCGAAGCGAGTCTTTTGTATTATGGCGATAATAAGAGGGCACCTGAGGGGCCGCATCTTCTTAAAAAAGACGGATATTACTATCTGTTTGAAGCGGAGGGCGGTACAGGGCCGGGTCATAGAATTACAGTCTCAAGAAGCCGCGAGTTGTTTGGACGCTATGAGCCATGTCCGTATAATCCTATTATGCGTCAGAATGATGAGGGTGCGATTATACAAAGATGCGGACATGGGAAGCCGGTGCAGACACAAAATGGTGAGTGGTATATGGTTTACTTATGCGGCAGGAAGATTGGAGACGGATACAGCATGCTCGGAAGAGAAACTGCATTGGACCCTATAACATGGACTGCAGACGGATGGCCGATTGTAAATAATCTTGACGGGCCGAGTGCTATGCAGATTAAGCCGAATTTGCTTGAGACAATATGGGAATCGTCATTTGACGATGATTTTAAAGCAGAGTCGTTAAGCAGTGACTGGACATTTCCAAGAGCACCGGAAAATGACGGTATTGCTTTGGAAAATTCTTATGTGACAGTTAAGGGAAGCAAATTTGATTTAAATTCAATGCATGCAAGAAATATTCTTCTTAGGAGACAACAGCACTTTAAATTTGAAGTGGTCTGCAAGATGCTGGTTCCAAAGCTTTTAAAGGGTCAGGATGCCGGAATTACATGCTACTATGACGAGAATACATTTGTAAAATTCGGTGTTTTTGCGCCTGAAAGCGAGGAAGGCACATTAAGCTGCAAAGTTATGGAATATATAGATAAATGGATTCCTGGTAATTCTGTAGAAATTCCAAAAGACTGTGAGCATATATATTTTAAGATAGAAACTGACGGTCTTGTAAGGACGTTTTACATAAGCTTTGACGGAAAGGATTATAGTAAGGTACAGACACTTGATAATGTGTATTATCTGTGTGATGAGGGCTTAAAAAAGGGCAAGAGATTTACGGGAGCAATGATCGGAATGTATGCTTATTCAGGACAAACTGACGAATTGTATGTAAAATTTGACTGCTTCAATTATAAGCCGCTTTGAAATTGTCATGTCTGTGTGTAATAAATAGCATTTTTGCGTCGCCTCTTCGCGACGAGTCGCTCGGAAATTAAGATTATTATGGAGGATACTTAATTGATTAAACGAAATGAATTATTGGAAAATCAGTTTAAAAGCTGGTTTGAGAAGGTTGATTATGATAATTGTGATGTTTGGGACAAAGGTCTTATTCTTAACGCATTAAAGCAGCTTGCAAAGGCAACGGATGATGATTTTTATAAAGAATTTTTGGTGAAGCTTGCTGATAAGGAAGTTTCAGCGATTGATTGCGGGTGCTGCAAAGAAAGTACATACAAAGATCAATTTGATACTGCTTATTTTATGGTTGGAAGTGCGTTATATTTTACAGCTAAAGTTACAGGAAGCGGGAAATATGCAGAAGCAGCAAAAAATATTGCAAAGAATTTAGATGATTATTCTTATGAAATGGATAATATATGTGAATCTTATTGCAGCCAGCCATTTTATATGGAGTATGAGACATTGGATGGTGGAAAAGAGCGTTATAACGATATTATAGCAAGATATAATTCTATGAGAGAAAATAAATATGAAGATTATGCAAAAAATCTTGATGACAGTGAAAATGCAGTTCAGACAGCTTATTATACAGCTTCGCTTATAGATACGATGGAAGTTACAGAGCAGCCTGTATATGAAATTTTCAGAAGAATGCAGGATTTGTTCAGGGAATCGGTAAAAGAGCTTATCAAAGCAGAGGTTTATGATGTTAAAAATTCTGATGACGATTCTGATATTATCGCGTCGCTGTTACTTTCATACTGTATATTAAAGGGCTGCAGAATGAAAGCACTTCATACAGAAAAATACGAAAGTATTGCGCTTAGTGCATTGAAAAATCAGACAGGAGATGCAAAATTGCAGAAAGTGGCTGATATTGCAGATACAGAGTGTTTTGCAGCACTTTGTATCGCTTATGCGGAAAGTCTTAAAAATAGAGAATATCAGGACTATGGAAGAGGAAAAGGAGGCGCATTATGGAGTTAATTTTAGTTGCCAATACAGCCAGAAATGCAGTGGTTGAGCTTACGGAGTCAGGTAAATATTATACCCGAAAGCCTTATGAATTGTATGTAAATGGTGAAAAATATATGGACAGCGATAGGGTTGTTACTTCAATTTACGATTTAAAGCCGGATACAAAGTATGAGATTAAAGCTGTTTACGATGGTAAAGAGACAAATACAGTGAAATTTAAGACTGATTATGAGTTTGTAACACTTAATGTTCGCGAATTTGGCGCATATGGCGACGGTGTTCACGATGATACGAATGCAATCCAGTGTGCAATAATGGCTTGTCCAAAGGATTCAAGAGTCTATGTACCTGAGGGAACATACAAAATATCAAGTATTTTCTTAAAGGATAATTTGATTCTTGATTTAGCTGAGAACGCGGTGCTTTCAGCATTTACTGACAGAGAAAAATTCCCTGTTTTACCGGGAATTATTGAGTCATATGATGAAACAAAGGATTACAATTTAGGTTCATGGGAGGGTAATCCGTTAGATATATTTTCTGCGATTATATGCGGTATAAATGTAAAAAATGTTGTAATTACAGGAAGAGGTACTATTGACGGATGTACTACATTTGAGAACTGGTGGAATAACTGCAAGGTTCGTGATATAGCATGGAGACCGAGATTATTCTTTATAAATCACTGCAGTAATGTGACAATGCATGGAATTACAGTACAGAATTCACCTTCATGGACAATTCATCCGTATTTCAGTGAGCATCTTAAATTTATAGATGTTAAGATTAAGGCTCCTGCAAATTCGCATAATACAGACGGACTTGATCCTGAAAGCTGTAATGATGTACTTGTACTTGGTACATATATTTCTGTTGGAGATGACTGCATAGCCATAAAATCAGGAAAAATATATATGGCTAAAAAGTATAACACACCTACATCGAATATGATTGTAAGACAGTGTTGTATGCGTGACGGACATGGAGCAGTGACAGTGGGAAGTGAGATAGCGGCAGGCGTTAAGGATGTTCATATAAAGGACTGTCTGTTTTTAAATACTGACAGGGGACTCAGGGTAAAGACAAGAAGAGGACGAGGTAAGCTTTCTGTTCTTGATGACATATCATTTGAAAATATTGATATGGATAATGTTATGACACCTTTTGTTGTAAACAGCTTCTATTTCTGTGACCCTGACGGAAAAACAGAATATGTAGGCTCAAGAAAGCCGCTTCCGGTAGATGACAGAACGCCATCAATAAAGAGACTTTTGTTTAAGAACATTAATGCAAAGAACTGTCATGTGGCAGGTACTTATATTTATGGACTTCCTGAAAGTAAAATTGAAAAGCTTACATTTGAAAATATTAGTTTTTCATTTGCAGAAGATGCAAAACCAGGTGTTGCTGCAATGATGCTGGGCTGCGATGAAGCAAAAAAACAGGGGCTTGTAGTAAACAATATAAAGGAACTTGTCTTAAAAAATGTAAATATTGAAGGCTGTGAGGGAGAAGCAATAGTGGCTGACAATGTTGACAAAGTTATAGAGGAATAGGATTAGATTATGAATTTACATGCACCTAAAGGAATAGATGTTGAAAACTGGTTTATAGAGTGTTACAGGAAACACAAAGGACATCCGCTTAAAATATTGCTTGGTCTGTATAAGGGCAATTACAGCAAATTTTTTCTTGCGGTAGTATTTTTCTTTATAAAACACTGTCCTGTGTGGGTGCTTCCTATTATAACTGCAAATATAATAAATGATATAACGACAGGCTCGTCTGATACACCGCGAAATATCATAATCAACGTAGCTGTTATGATAGCGCTTATATTGCTTAATATTCCTATGAATTATTTGTATACAAGATATAAGTCGCTAGCGACAAGGTATGCGGAAACAGGACTTAGAAAAGCACTTGTGAGGAAATTGCAGCAGCTTTCGATATCTTATCATAAGGAGACGCAGTCGGGGCGACTGCAGTCTAAGATTATGAGAGATGTCGAGGCAGTTGAGATGCTGTCTACACAGATGTTTCTTAGTATATTAAATATTGCGCTCAATGTTGCAATAGCGTTGGCGGTAACTGTATCAAAAAGTATGCTTGTATTTACTTTCTTTCTTCTTACGACACCGCTCGCGGCTGTTACTATGGTATTTTTCAGAAATATAATGCGTAAAAGAAACAGGGAATTCAGAAAAGAAATGGAAGAGACATCGGCAAGAGTTATGGAAATGGTGGAGCTTATTCCTGTTACAAGAGCGCATGCGTTAGAGGAAGAGGAAGTCGAGAAGATGAGCGGACAGCTTTTTGCTGTTGCCGAAAAAGGCTATAAGCTTGATGTAATACAGTCTCTTTTTGGTTCGGTAGGCTGGGCGATATTCCAGATATTCCAGGTAATTTGTCTTGGATTTACAGGTTTTCTTGCTTTGAGGGCAACTATTCTGCCGGGTGATATAACGCTTTATCAGAGTTATTTTGCAACTATAGTGGCTCAGGTGTCCTCACTTATGTCGCTTATACCTACAATAGCTAAAGGTGTTGAGTCTGTAAACTCAATAGGTGAAGTGCTTCTTGAGGAGGACGTTGAGCATAATGAAGGTAAAAGTACACTTGACGATGTAGTCGGAAGATTTGAGTTTAAAGATGTTAAATTTAAATACAATAATGCTTCAAATAATATTCTGCACGAGTTAAATCTTGTTGTTGAGCCTGGCGAGACGATTGCATTGGTAGGAGAATCCGGTGCCGGAAAATCAACGATACTTAATCTTGTTATCGGATTTAATTTTGCGACAGAGGGACGGGTATTAGTTGATGGAAAGGATATGAGCAAAATAGATTTGCGCTCATACAGAAAGCATTTAGCTGTGGTTCCGCAGACTTCAATACTCTTTTCAGGTACAATAAGAGATAATATAACATACGGAATGGAAGATGTAGATGAGGATACATTAAAAGAAGTTATAAAAGCTGCAAATCTTTCTGATTTGATTGATTCACTGCCGAATGGAATAGATACAGTTGTAGGAGAGCATGGAGGAAAGCTGTCAGGAGGTCAGAGACAAAGAATTTCAATAGCAAGAGCTCTTATAAGGCATCCTAAGGTGATAGTGCTTGATGAAGCGACCTCTGCGCTTGACAGCATATCAGAAAAGCTTATACAGGAAGCATTGGGGAATCTTACAAAAGGGCGTACAACATTTATTGTGGCCCACAGACTTTCAACTATACGTGATGCTGATAAGATTGCGGTTATTGCAGACGGTCATTGCGTGGAATACGGAACTTTTGACGAGCTTATGGCTTTGAAGGGTGAATTTTATAAAATGAAAGTGATACAGAGCTGATAAAAGATTGCACATTTAAGTACATAAAAAAGCCTTAGAATTTCGGAAATCAACCGAAACTCTAAGGCTTTTTTTGTGGTAGGAAATTTCTATGAAATTATAATTTTTTATTGTGCATCCTGCCATATTCTTATTGTAGAAATAAGCTTTTCCTTTGTATCTGCATCCATTTTCTGAACAAGCTGCATGATTTCGTTATCTAAAGCAGTGTTCTGATAGTTTTTGTCAACGCTTCCTGCAAGGTAGTCCAAAGAAACTCCTGTCAATTCAGCATAGTAAGAAAGCATTCTTAATGTCATTAAGTTTCTGCCATTTTCAACATTGCTGATGTAACCAGGTGTTACATCGAGAGCCTTTGCAACTTCTTCCTGTGTAAGTCCGTTAGAAATTCTTAATTTTTTTACTTTTGCGCCTAAATCATTATCAATCATGTTTTACCTCCGTGATTTAAAAATTTATTCATTTTATTAATTTAATATTTACTTCTTATTAGCTCTGTAACGAAGTGTAGAATCAAGAATTTTCTTTCTGATTCTTAAGTGTTTAGGTGTAATTTCTAATAACTCGTCTGTATCGATATAATCGAGAGCCTGTTCAAGACTTAAAATCTTAGGAGGAACAAGTCTTAAAGCTTCATCTGCACTTGAAGAACGAGTGTTAGTTAAATGCTTTGTCTTACATACGTTTACTTCGATATCTTCTGTACGAGGGTTTTCACCGACGATCATGCCTGCGTAAACCTTTTCGCCAGGACTTATAAATAATGTACCGCGTTCCTGTGCATTGAAAAGACCGTAAGTAACAGCTTCACCATCCTCATAAGCAATTAATGAGCCGGTTTTTCTGTAAGAAATATCTCCCTTGTATTCTTCATATCCTTCAAAAGATGTATTAATAATACCATTACCCTTTGTGTCTGTCAAAAACTCTCCTCTGTAGCCGATAAGACCGCGAGATGGTATAGAAAACTGAAGTCTTGTGTAGCCGCCGTTAATAGGTGTCATTCCCAAGAGTTCGCCTTTACGCTGGCTCAGCTTTTGAATGACAGAACCTGAAAATTCATCAGGAACATCAATATAAGCAAGTTCAACAGGTTCGAGCTTTTTACCGCGTTCGTCAGTGTGATATAAAACCTCAGCTTTGCTGACTGCAAATTCATAGCCCTCACGTCTCATATTTTCAATAAGAACGGAAAGGTGAAGCTCACCTCGTCCTGATACCTTAAATGAATTTTCTGAGCCGGGATTTTCCTCAACTCTTAAGCTGACATCGGTATTTAATTCTTTAAAAAGTCTGTCACGAATATGGCGCGATGTAACGAATTTACCTTCTTTTCCGGCAAGAGGACTGTCATTAACCATGAAATCCATAGAAAGAGTCGGTTCTGAAATCTTCTGGAAAGGAAGAGCAACAGGATTATCAACAGAACATAAAGTATCACCAATACGTATATCAGTAATGCCGGAAACAGCAACAATATCACCATATTTAGCTTCAGTCACTTCAACTTTGTTAAGTCCGTTGAATGTGTAAAGCTTAGTAACACGAACACGTTTTCTGATAGACGGGTCGTGGTGGTTTACAATAGTAACTTCCTGATTAACGTTTATTTTACCATTTTCAATCTTACCTATACCGATTCGTCCGACAAATTCGTTATAATCAATAGTTGATATAAGCATCTGAGTGTCTGCATCAGGATCTCCGCAAGGTCCCGGAATATTATTAACTATACAGTCAAAAAGAGGCTGCATATCTTTCTTTTCATCATTTAAGTCAGCCAATGCATAGCCTGATTTAGCCGAAGCAAATATGAATGGGCAGTCAAGCTGTTCCTCGTTTGCATCAAGGTCAATAAAAAGTTCAAGAATTTCATCTATAACTTCATTAGGTCTTGCTTCAGGACGGTCAATTTTGTTGATGCACACAATAACGGATAATTCAAGGTCAAGTGCTTTCTGAAGAACAAATTTTGTCTGCGGCATAACGCCCTCAAAAGCATCTACGACAAGGACAACGCCATCAACCATTTTAAGTACACGCTCAACTTCGCCGCCGAAATCAGCATGTCCCGGAGTGTCAATAATGTTGATTTTAGTATCCTTATAAGTGATTGCGGTATTTTTTGAAAGAATGGTAATGCCTCTTTCGCGCTCAATATCGTTTGAATCCATAACACGGTCGGCAATTTCCTGATTATCACGAAATGTACCGCTCTGTTTAAGCAATTCATCTACGAGAGTAGTTTTGCCATGGTCAACATGAGCAATAATGGCAATGTTTCGAATATCTTCTCGATTAGTTTTCATTATTTTGTCCTTTCTTAATAATAATGGCAATGTACTGCCATATAATTAGCAACTTTTATATTCTATCACAATATTTTTAAAATACAATAGCAAAATATATTTTTTAGATATATTTTTATTTAAATAGAAAATACATAATCGTAATATTTTTATAAAATGAAAAGTAAAAGCATTAAAAAAATATTAATTATATATTTTTGCCACAATTTTTTGAAATTTTTTGGTAATATATTGGAGAGATGCCACATATACATATTAAGAACACAAAATAAAGCACAATTCCGGAAAACTAAAGTCCGGTAAAAGAAGGGAGAAATACTAAGATGCTTGATAAGGTTATTGAGAACAACAGAGTGAGTATAATTGGAGAAATTGTTTCAGAGTTCCAATTCAGTCACGAAGTATTTGGAGAGGGATTTTACCTTGTAAATGTATCAGTCGACAGATTGAGTGATATGGTGGATATCATACCGCTTATGGTTTCAGACAGACTGATAGATGTTACAAAAGACTACAGAGGTATGAAAGTCGAGGTTTCCGGACAGTTCCGCTCATACAACAGACATGAAGGAGTAAAGAATAAGCTTGTATTGTCTATATTTGTAAGAGGCCTTGAATTTATTGATGATGAGGATATTCCGGTAGACCAGTCAAAGACTAACCAGATAGTTCTTGGAGGCTATGTATGTAAGCCGCCTGTTTATAGAAAGACTCCACTGGGCAGAGAGATTGCAGATATACTTATTGCAGTTAACAGACCATATGGCAAGTCTGATTACATACCATGTATAGCATGGGGAAGAAATGCACGTTTTGCAGCATCAATAGAGGTTGGTTCGCATATTGAGATAAGCGGAAGAGTGCAGAGTCGTGAGTATACAAAGAAAATAAGCGATGAAGAGGTGGAGAAGAGAGTTGCTTATGAAGTGTCAGTAAGCAAAATAGAATTGTTAGATGACTGATTATCTTGATTACAGTGTCAAAAGGTCTGAACCCACTTGTGCTTGCACAATAGTGGGGGAATGACCTTGGGATACGCCCAAAAATGAGCATAAAAGTGGAGCATAAGCTTCACGATATGCGAATGTTGGGGAGGATTGTGGGAGTGCGAAGCACGAAACAATCTGTGTAATCATAATTAGGGTGTTTTGACACACTAATCTTATCTTAAAAAGCTGTTTATTGACATTATGATATTCAAGTGATATAGTCATAATGATTAAGAAATATGATATTTTAAAAAATGTGATATTTCGGTATAAACAATAAAGTAATAATATTATTAAATTAAGTAGAGGTTGCGTTGTTAATGAGTATGGCGTTGGAGGCTCCAGAGGCCTGTGAAGATGTTTGAAAGGTTGTGACGCCGAAGTGATGTATGCTGGAGATACATTGCTGGGCACAGTTTGAATAATTCTGTGACTGTCATCTTATGATGGGGAGCTACGTTTAGAAATTAAGTTTCTTAGGCTGGTCCATTGTGTCCAGCCTTTTATACTTTTTACTTTAGAAAATAGCTGTTGACAGCAGAAAGAAGGTTGGTTATATGGCAATATTTACAGGTGCCGGTGTTGCGATTGTGACACCTATGAAAGATAATGGAGAAATTAATTATGACAAGTTTAAAGAATTGATTGATTTTCAGATTGACAATTCAACAGATGCAATCATAGTGTGCGGAACTACAGGTGAGGCGTCAACTTTGACGCATGAGGAGCATCTTGAGGCTATACGCTTTGTGGCAGATTATGTAAATAAGAGAGTTCCTGTTATTGCAGGGACAGGTTCAAACTGTACGCACACAGCGGTATATTTGTCGCAGGAGGCACAAAAGGCTGGTGTTGATGGACTTTTAGTGGTTACGCCTTACTATAACAAGGCTACTCAGAAAGGTCTTATAGAGCATTACACACAAATTGCAAAGTCAGTTGATTTACCTATTATAATGTATAATGTTCCGGGAAGAACCGGCTGTAATATTCTTCCGCAGACAGCAGTTAAGCTTGCAAAGGAAGTTGAAAATATAGTGGCCATAAAAGCTGCCACAGGAAATATGGCACAGGAAATAAAGACTATGGCACTTGCAGAAGGATGCCTTGATATGTATTCGGGCGAGGACGGAATTATAGTTCCGCTTATGTCAATAGGGGCAAAGGGCGTTATTTCAGTTCTTTCCAATATTGCGCCAAAGCAGACACACGATATATGTGCAAAATATTTTGCGGGGGATATTGAGGGAAGTTTAAAAATGCAGTTTGATGCACTTGAACTTGTTGATGCGCTGTTTTGTGAAGTAAATCCTATTCCTGTAAAGCATGCCTTAAATCTTATGGGAATGGAAGTCGGTCCGCTTAGAATGCCGCTTTGCCCTATGGAACAGGAAAATCTTGATAAGTTAAAAACAGCTATGAGAAATTATGGTCTGATTAAATAAATATTTTAGAAGTTGCTTAAGAAATGAGGATTAAAATGGTTAACGTAATTATGCATGGCTGTAATGGCCATATGGGAAGAGTTATAACTGATATAGTTGCAAAGGACGATGAAATTAATATAGTTGCAGGTATAGACCCGTTTGATGATGGTCATAATACATATCCGGTTTTTTCATCAATTGAAAAATGTGATGTAAAGGCTGACGTAATTATAGATTTTGCTTCAGCTAAGGCTGAGGATGCGCTTCTTGATTATTGTGAAAAGAATCAGGTTCCTGTTGTTGTATGTACTACAGGTTTAAGTGAGGAGCAGCTCGATAAGGTAAGAAGGACTGCATGTAAGGTTGCGGTTCTTAAATCCGCAAATATGTCCCTGGGAATTAATACACTGTTCAAGCTTTTGCAGGACGCGGCAAAGGTTCTTACACCAGCTGGTTTTGATGTAGAGATAGTTGAAAAACATCATAATCAGAAAATAGACGCTCCAAGCGGTACTGCTTTAGCGTTGGCTGATTCGATAAAGGAAGTTCTTGGGCAGGATTATTACTACAAATATGACAGAAGCACACAGAGAGAAAAAAGAGACCCGAAGGAAATCGGTATCAGTGCAGTACGCGGCGGTTCAATAGTCGGTGTGCATGAAGTTATATTTGCAGGACAGGACGAAGTTATCGAATTTACACACACTGCGTATTCAAAATCTGTATTTGCGACAGGCGCGGTTGAAGCTGCAAAATATCTTGCAGGAAAACCTGCAGGAATGTACGATATGGGAGATGTTATTGCTGCAAGAAAGTAAGGCTGGTGAAATCAAATGTCTGCTTTGCAGACGCTTGATTTTTAATAGTACATGGCAATCATACGCCAGAATCCAGATGTGCTATGCACATCTGCCGCTGTCAGAGACAGCTTTTTGATCCTGTCGTTACCATATCAGGTGAAATCAAATGCCTGCTTCGCAGACGCTTGATTTCCTGCTGATATGGCATAATATTTAATACAACGGACCTCTTTGAATCCGCACTTTTGATAAAGCCTGACAGCAGGTGCATTTGTGCTTTGGACATTAAGAAAAAGGGGTCTGTTTTCTTTTGCAAAATAATCATGGATTAATGACTGTATAAAAATAGTTCCGATTCCGTTGCCGCGCAAATCTTCGTCTACAAATACAGAGTAAACGTTGGTGAAAGAATCCTGATAATCGAGGCAGCACACTGCTGCAGGCTCATCATCATCACCGATATATAGAAAGTAATTCATGAAGTCGTCTGAAAAGCAGAAATCATAATCATTATTTTTATTGGCGGATTCTGTATGAAGCGGCTTTTTAAGTTCAAAAAACAGCTCTGAAAAAGAGTACTCGGGTTTTAGTGATGACTTAATTAAGAATTTTGCGGTCTCATCGGAAATGCTGCATAAAAGCTTTTTTGGAGCATTGATGCCGTATTTTTGTGTAAGTGATTTATTTAAAGCATAATACATTTCTTTAAAAATACCCCTGTTTCGCTCATTGGGAGCAACCATTGCGGTAAGCTCAGTGTCATGTGCATTAGTAAGGCAGGATGCAAATCCAATCATTTTATCATTTTTAAAAGCTGCAATCTGTAATATATCCGATTCATAAGAATCATTATTTTTTTGGGTATTTTTATCAATATTTTTTTTTATCATATTAAAATCGTATATATCTGTATAAAAAGGTTCGTATCCATCACATTCTTTTATAAGTTCTGAAATGGCGTTGATATTTACTTCATCTAAAAATTCAAGTTGTTTTATAATCATGTTTACCTCTATGTTTAGTAGTTTTGCTAACCGCGTTTAATTAACAGTTTGTTAATTATTTTTAAAACTATTGTAGCAAATGAGAAAGTGAGGTACAATAGACACATTATGTAAAAACTGTACAGAAATGGAGATATATATGAGTAGAGTTGCAGTGCTGACAGACAGCAACAGCGGAATAACACAGGAACAGGCGGCAGAGCTTGGTGTTTATGTTGTGCCGATGCCTTTTTATATAGACGGTACGCAGTATCTTGAAGGAATTAATCTTTCTCAGAAAGAATTTTATGATTTACTTGTAAATGATGCTGATATTTCAACATCGCAGCCCTCTATAGGAGAGATACAAAATAAATATGATGAGCTTTTAAAGGAATATGATGAAATAGTATTTATACCAATGTCCAGCGGTCTTAGCGGGACATGCCAGACTGCATCAATGGTTGCGGCAGATTATGACGGAAAAGTTCATGTTGTAGATAATCAGCGTATTTCTGTAACTATGAGACAGGCGGTTCTTGATGCTTTACTTCTGGCAAAGAAAGGATTTGATGCAGCTGCAATTAAAGAAGTTCTTGAGAGAGAAAAAATGCAGTCGAGTATTTATATTACACTGGAGACGCTTAAATATTTAAAAAAGGGCGGAAGAATAACTCCTGCGGCAGCTGCTGTGGGAACTGTACTTAATATAAAACCGGTTCTGCAGATACAGGGTGATAAGCTTGATGCTTTTGCTAAATCAAGAGGAAAAGCAGCAGCGAAGAAAATCATGCTTAAGGCTATGAAGGAAGACTTGAATAAACGTTTTAAGGCAGATTATGAAAAAGGACGTATCCATATGGAGGTTGCTTATACAGGCAATGAAGAAGAGGCTAATGAGTGGGCAGAGGTTGTAAGAGAGACTTTCCCTGAACTTGATTTTCATATGGATCCATTGTCGCTTAGTGTTGCATGTCATATAGGATATGGAGCCATAGCTATAGCATGTTCTGTATACATTCCTGAGGATGATACAAAGTAATCCTAAGTTGATTGGAGGAATTTATGAGGGCATATGCTGATGAGACAGCAGTTTTAGTTATTGATTATCAGGAAAAGCTTGTTCCTGTAATGGGTGACAGTTCTGAATTTATAAGCAGGTCAAAGATACTTTTGCAGGGACTTATCGAGCTTGGAATTCCTGTTATTGTAACACAACAATATACGCGCGGACTTGGCGAGACTATAAGCAGTATCAAAGATATAGATGGAATACCGGATGCGTTTGATAAGATTACATTCAGTTGTATAAGAGATGATAATATTGCAGAAGCTATTGAAAGGCTTAATGTAAAAAATGTCATTGTGTGCGGCTGTGAAGCACATATATGTGTATTGCAGACAGTTATTGACCTGCTTGCTGAAGCATATAATGTATATCTTGTAACAGATTGTGTTGCTTCAAGAAAATCATCTGATAAAGATGCTGCTTTAATAAGAGCAAGGCAGGAGGGGGCGATGATTACTACAAGCGAGGCAATTCTCTTTGAACTGCTTGAAAGAGCGGGAAGTGATATGTTTAAAACTATCTCCAGATTGATAAAATAAAACGAAAAAAATGTGTTGACAATGATGATTTGTTATGATAATATATTTGATGTTGACGCGGTAAAAGTCAACAGAATATATTACATGCGCGAGTGGCTCAGTGGTGGAGCACCTCCTTGCCAAGGAGGGGGTCGCGGGT
>ENA-ORUW01000200-ORUW01000200.1-human-gut-metagenome-genome-assembly--contig:-NODE-200-length-70502-cov-7.205942_pt1 | contig 70502 bp, 70 predicted proteins | sample MGYA00242088_ERZ509227 | MGnify/ENA primary metagenome ERZ509227 (study PRJEB26280, sample SAMEA2338816) | human gut metagenome | biome: human gut; feature: human-associated habitat; material: faeces... | reverse complement strand
GAGGCGTTTCACGCCGACAGGCATTTTTCCAATGCTTCAAACTTTGTTTGAAGCTTTCATACTATTCCTCTACGAAAAATGGCGTTGCCGCACCGCGGCAGGAGGCGTTTCACGCCGACAGGCATTTTTCCAATGCTTCAAACTTTGTTTGAAGCTTTCATACTATTCCTCTACGAAAAATGGCGTTGCCGCACCGCGGCAGGAGGCGTTTCACGCCGACAGGCATTTTTCCAATGCTTCAAACTTTGTTTGAAGCTATTTTACCATGAAAAGCCCGAACGGGGAAGTTAGTTTGAGAAATTCCTCTTTTGAAAGATTGTCAAGCGCCATTTTCAGTGGTAAAATAAAATAACTTTTGTGCAGGATCTTATGAGAAGCATGTGAAGGCGCCCAAAGTGCTTAAAACGCGATTCGGGAGGATGATTGATTGGAACGGATCTATATTCTTTTATCGGAGGAAAAGCTGCTTTCCTCTTGGCAAGCGGCCTGCCAGGCGCTCGGCCTCGAGTGTGCGGCCGCCGTTGCGGGTGAAAATAGAAAAGATGACTTACAGGCAGCTTTGCGCAGCGGGGCAGACTATATCCTTTTGCCCCACCAGAGCTATTCCCCTGCGGAATTTGCAAAAGCATGGGCGCAGCGGGCAGAATGCGACTGTTTAGCCGGAACACACGGTACGGGCTTTTCCGCTTGGCTCTCTAAAATGCTGCTCTCCTATTTTACGATGCGCTGGCTGCCCTCCGGCGCACCGGCCTTTGTGCTGATTCAAGCGGACAAGCTCACTCCTCTGCTCGACTGCATACCGGAAAAGGGGCCGAGTGCAGGCGCCTTTCTCGCGGCGGCGGCGGAATATGCCGGGCTATCCGTCAAGTGGGTCCCTTGCGCCTCCGGTGAAGCTGCGGGGGCTGCATTCACTTGGTTTTTGCTGCATATCTTCACTGCCTATGGCTCCTATCTCCATGTGAGCGAGCATATGCGCGCACTGGAAGCCTCCACTGAGGAAAAGCCGGATCACGGCTACCACACAGCCTTTGACAAGCTGTTGGGCCTCGTTAACCATGAGATCATCAGCTATGTATTCTTCGGCTTACTGACGACCGTCGCTTCCATGGTTTCCTTTTATCTCTTCAATGAGCTCTTGGGCAAGGATCGATTTTTAGGAGATAAAAACTATCTGATCGCCAATGCGCTCTCCTGGATTGCGGCGGTGCTCTTTGCATTTGTCACCAATAAACGCTTTGTTTTTAACAGTCGGAGTTGGAAGGCCGCCGTCGTGTGGAAGGAATTTGCCGGTTTTCTCTCCGCACGGCTGTTTTCCCTTTTGGTGGATATGGGGCTGATGTATCTATTCGTCAGCGCGATGGGGATGCGTGAAATGATCGCAAAATTCATCGTGCAGATTGTGATTGTCATCATCAACTATGTATTTAGTAAATTATTTATCTTCCGTAAACAGAAAAAATAGCACAACTTCCGCACATGGAGATAGACAGCGCACTCTGCTCATGCTATAATCGTAGCGTATCTTTTATCATCCTATATTTACTGTGGGGATAAAATTCCCATGGAGCAATTGAGGTTTCTTGCATGTTTAAAAAAATTGCTACTTATTTTATGGTCACCCTGATGGCCCTTATCTTTCTATTGGATATCCTAACCGTGGCGTTATATAATCACTATGAAAAACGCTATGCCGTCACGCCGGAGCCTACAGTAACAGTAAAAACAGCCGGAGCGGATCGAATCCATTTTTTAAACACCGGCAATTCCGACGCCATTCTGCTGGAGAGCGACGGCCATTTCGCCCTGATCGACGCGGGCGATTCCTCCGACAACTACCGCCGCAAGCACGGCGCGGTTGGCTATGAGCAGATTGTGCTGGATTATGTTAAAAAGACGGCTATCAATGCGGAGGGCAAGATCGTGCTTGATTTTATCCTGCCGACCCATTGCCATTACGACCATATCGGCGGCTTTCGCTGGATCATTAACGACCCGGATATCACGATTCAAAAAGCTTATCTGAAGCCTTTTAACCCGGAAATTCTCAAAAACATGGAAAAAAACAAGTGGGGGCTTGATATTGTTTACAAAGAAACGGTAGAGGCGCTTGAAAAACAAAATATCCCCATCGTTTCCGACCTGCCGGATGAGCCTTTTACCTTCGGCAGCTTTACCTTGCAGTTTTTTAATACTGTGACCGACCTGTCGAAGCCCCATGCAGGCGAAAACGTCAGCTCCGTCGGCGTGAAGGTCACCAAAGGTAAACGCACCGCCTTCCTCGCAGCCGATATCTCTGCGGAAGGCGGGCTGGAAAACAGAATGGCGCCGCTGGTCGGCAAAGTGGACCTACTCAAAGTAGGCCATCACGGCTACACAACGGCAACCAATCCTTTTTTCATCCGCACGCTCCATCCAGAAATTGCAATTGTTACAAACCAGCTGGGTAAAATTTATCCCAATGTTAAATGGAACCTAGTGATGATTGCGCATGCTTCCGTGTATGCTACGGTCAACCACAACGGAATCATCGCTACCTTTACGGACGATGGGCGAATCCAATTGACGGATCAGATTCACGATGGCAGCGCTAAAATTACCATTAGAGAATGAATAACATATGGAAGAGAAAAGAAGGGCTCGGAAACATTATGAATCCCCCATGATTGAAATATAAAAGAAAGGAAGGCGGGCATTTTTATTGCCTGCCTTCCTTGGGTTTTTGATCAAAAATGCGCTCCGCAAGGACATTCATTACCCCATCAATCATGCGAAGCAAAAAGGCGCCCCCTCTTTCAGGAAGCACGCAGGTGAAACGCCTTGTTTTCAGAGAAACGTAGGGGCCATGCGGTCGAAAACGGTCGAAGATCGTTACGAACCGCAGGGAGTAACAAAGCAAAGCCAATTGGCCCTGTGGAATCAAAGAGATGCAGACGGCCTGCCCAAATAACACGGGTTCAAGAGTACCATCTGTTCACGGGAACAGTTCGTTACCGGCTACTTTTATCGATCATGATTCACTACAATTTCTCCCCTGGCGATCACCATCCGGATTTCCATATCCCGATCCAACACAAGAAGATCCGCGCGCTTGCCCTGCACAATGCTGCCCGTCTCCTTATCCGCGTGGATCACGCGGGCCGGATTAATCGTGCAGGATTTGAGCGCCTGACGGAATGGGATGCCAAACCGCAGCACGTTGCGGAATTCATCATAGAGATTCGTCGTGCTTGCCGCAATCGTTCCATCTGCAAGCAGGGCTTTTCCATCGCGCACATAAACCTTCTGCCCGCCCAACTCAAAGTCGCCATCCGCAAGCCCAGAGGCCATCATTGCATCGCTTACGATTACACTGCGGTCTTCCCCAAGGAGCTGAAACGCAATGCGCAGGGTGGCCGGCGCGATATGGAAACCATCGCAGATCAGCTCTGCTGTGACCGAATCGCTGTCAAACACTGCGCCGACCACGCCGGGCGTGCGGGAACCCAGCTGCGTCATCGCGTTAAACAAATGCGTCGCATGGGAGAACCCGGCTTCAAAAGCTTTTTCGGCTGTTTCATAATCGGAATTTGTGTGCGCAGCGGATACCGTGCAGTATGCCTTGGCCCGCGCGGCAAAGGCATTGGAGCCCTCTGCCTCCGGCGCCACATCCACCAAACACACGGGGCAAATCTCATGCAGCTTTAAAAACTCCTCAAAATCAGGCTTTCGAATAAAATCTCCGCATTGGGCGCCCTTCTTGGCGGCAGAGATATAGGGGCCTTCCATGTTGATGCCCTGTATGTAAGCGCCGCACTCATGGCCGCGATAATCGCGGGCGATCCGCAGGCTTTCCGCAAGCTGCTCAAAGGGAAGCGTCATCGTAGTAGGGCAAAAAGAGGTTACGCCGTGGTTCGCCAGAAACCGCGACATTCCTGCAAGCGATTCTTCCCTTGCATCACAGGTGTCGCCGCCCATTGCGCCATGCGTATGAATATCGATAAACCCGGGCACCACCGTGCAGCCGGAAAGGTCAATTCCACTGCCTGCCTGAGTGCCTCCAACCTGCGCTAAGATTTCATTCTCCACCGCAATATCGCCCTTCTGGGGTAAAAACGCTTCGTTATAATAAACGGTATTCTTTAAAATCATACATCCGTTCTCCTATTCTATCTGAAGTGTCTAGGCATCCCCCGGCCACCGCCAGTCTCCCATGATGCCGATGCCCAATGGCTTTTTCAATGCATAAAACAAAACGTCTGATCCTGAATAAAATCTCCCTCCGTGCTGCAAACGATTTGTCTGAAGCTATTATATCATGATTCCATTGCGCAAGGCGCAATGAGCGGCGCAGCCGCAGGGCGTTAGCCCGAATCAATGATTCAATTCTCCGAAACGCTCAAAATTGATTTTGCAAGTGTTTCGTGAGGTTATTATATCACAAATCCATTCTACGGCAAAGCACCGGAGCGCTCTCCGCTGTTCTACACGGATATAAACGATATTTGCTTGTTAATTTTTTATTTAATCCAGAAACGATTGAATATTCTTGTGATATCCAGTAAAATAGAATTGGAAAAACAGGCGGAAGGAGCGCTATTTTTGCAGGATATCCACAAAAAAAGAACGATCTTGGCCGCGTTCCTTATAGCCGCCGCTCTGGCCTTGCTGCTCTTTCTGGTCGGCCTGGATGTGTGGAAAAGCCAAAAGGAGGCAGCCTTTGCGCATAGCGAGCTTTCCATGGGCACCGTTGTCACCGCGCAGCTATATGGCCCAAGGGGGGAAAATGCGTCCGCCGCGCTCTTTTCCGCATTCGATACACTGGAAAGGGAGCGAATTTCCTGGCGTGTGGAGTCCTCAGAAATTGCCAAAATTAACGCCTCTTCCGGATCCGCCGTGCCCATCAGCGAGCAAACCGCTTCCTACCTGCGAAGAGCCGCTGAGGTAAGTGAAAGGAGCGGTGGCGCGTTGGACTGCACCGTGGGCGCGCTAACAAAGCTTTGGGATATTGGCGGTGAACGTGCCCGCGTGCCCTCCCCGAGGGAAATTGCGGCCGCCCTGCAAACGGTCGGCTGGAAACAGGTTTCTCTAGAGGCCAGGCAGGCTAAGATCAAAAGCGGGCAGGCGCTTGATTTAGGCGCAATCGGCAAAGGGATCGCCTGCGACGAAGCCAAGCGTATCTTAGACGATACACACCTAAGCGGCGCGGTGATTTCCGTCGGTGGCAGCCTCCTGCTCTGGGGCAGCCGCCCCGGCGGAGGAGATTGGAAGGTTGGCGTGCGCGACCCGCGCGGCAAAACCTCAGATCAGCTTGGCGTGTTTACGCTGGCAGAAGGTTTTGTTTCCACCAGCGGCGATTATGAACGCACTCTAACGGCGGACGGAAAAACCTATCACCATATTCTGGACCCCAAAACCGGCTACCCGGCAGACGCAGGGCTGATCAGTGTGACAGTGACCGCCCCCTCCGGCCTTCTAAGCGATGCACTCTCCACCGCGTGTTTCATTCTCGGCTATGAAAAGAGCCTTCCCCTGCTGGATGCTTTCGGCGCAGAGGCAATTTTTGTCACCAAGGAAAAGCAGGTGATCACAACACCCGGCCTGAAACAGACTTTTCAATTGACAAACAATGCATATCACCTCATACAGGATACATAAATTTATGAAAAAGCAAGCCTTTTTTCGGCGGGCCGATCTGTTGTTGATCGCTGTGATTGCCGCCGTGTGTATTTTTCTTTTTCTATCTAAGCAATCACCCCACGCATCGCCGCAAGACGTACAAGCCGTACTCTATAGCGGCGGTGTGGAAATCGACCGCATCTCCTTAAACGAAGTAACGCTGCCCTATACACTCACGCTAGGCAAACAGCCACAGGCTGTCATCCAGGTAGAAAGGGGCCGTATCCGTTACCTCTCCGCCGAATGCCCGGATGGGCTGTGCGTCAAATCCGGCTGGCTTTCACAGCCGGGGGATACCGCCGCCTGCCTGCCCGCGCGTACCGTAATTGCCATTGAAGGCATTCGTCCGGCGGGCGGGGTAGATGTGCAAACCTATTAAGCAGGGCGAAAGGCGGGAACAAAGCATGAACGGCAGGCCAAACCTCAGCCCGCGCACTCGGAAAACGGCGCTGCTCGGTATGCTCGCCGCCGCCGCGCTGGCGCTCTCTTTTCTTGAAAATCTTATTCCCGGCCTTCCAGGCCTGCCCCCCGGGGCAAAGCCCGGCTTTTCCAATATCGCCACGATGGCCGCGGCTGCTCAACTCGGCTTCGCAGGCGCATTTCCAATTACGCTGCTCAAGGCGGGCTTTGCGGGGCTGACCCGCGGGGCAACCGCCTTTTTCATGAGCACAGCAGGCGGTGTGCTTAGCATGCTTGTCATGCTGCCCCTGCTGCACGGAAAGCGCAACCCATTCGGCGCGGTGGGCACGGGAATTCTGTGCGCCGTCATGCACAACCTCGGCCAGCTGCTGGCCTCCTGGGCGCTGACGGGCACAAAGGCTATTTTCGGCTACGCGCCGCTGCTGCTGCTGTTTGCCTTGCTGACAGGGCTTGCTACCGGCGCCGTATATGGAGCGATCGCTCCTTCTCTCAACCGGATTTTTCCCTCCCACTTCAAATAAATTATAGCTTGAAAACAAGGGGTTGACCAGATGAAACCAGAAAAAATGAAGGGCGTGCTCACGGCGGTGCGCAGGCCTCGCGGTGGCGTGAGTGTTTCGCACAATAAAAACACCGCCGATATGGAGCCGGTGCGTATGCCCTCGCCGGAGCGCGTCATTTTGCCTATGCAACAGCACATCGGCGCACCATGTACGCCAACGGTTAAAGTGGGCGATTCTGTCTCGGTGGGCCAGGTCATTGGAGACAGCGACAAGTTCATCAGTGCGCCGATCCACGCCTCTATTTCCGGCAAGGTATCTGCCATTGGGGAATGCACCCTGCCCTCCGGCGCGCGTGTGCAGAGCGTGACGATTGAATCCGATGGGGAAATGCGCCTGTTCGATGGGGTTGAGCCGCCAAAGGTGAACAACCGCGAAGATTTTTTGCGCGCCGTGCGGGCCTCCGGCCTGGTGGGAATGGGCGGCGCGGGTTTCCCCACACATGCAAAGCTGCGCGTAATGCCGGATAAACACATTGACACGCTCGTGATTAACGCTGCGGAGTGCGAGCCCTATATCACAGTCGATTACCGGGAATGCATCGACAACTCCTGGGATATTATGTCCGGCATCTTCACCATCAAGGAGATTCTTGGTATCGACAATGTGGTGATCGCCGTGGAGGATAATAAGCCGGCAGCCTTTGAAGTGCTCAATCGGATTGCAGAAAACAGCAATGACATCGGCGACCATGTGAAGCTCATGGCTTTAAAATCTCTCTATCCCCAAGGCGCGGAGAAAATGATGGTGCAGTCTGCAACCGGCCGCCGCGTGCCGCCCGGGAAGCTTCCGGCGGACGTTGGCTGCATTGTAATGAATGTGGGCAGCGCGGCGTTTGTATCCCGATACTTAAAATCAGGCAAGCCGTTTGTCTCCCGCTCGATCACGGTAGACGGCTCCGCCATCAGCGAGCCGAAAAATATCCGCCTACCCATCGGCACCCGGATCACGGACGTGATCGACTATTGCGGCGGATACAAAACGGATGTTTACAAGCTCCTCATGGGCGGGCCGATGATGGGCATCGCCCTGGCGGATGACAGTTTACCGATCCTTAAGCAAAACAATGCGATCCTCGCCTTTGCAAAGAACTCCTATCATATCAAAAAAGAACGCGCCTGCATTCGGTGCGGGCGGTGCGTGCAAGTCTGCCCAATGAGCTTGATGCCGACCCTCATCGAGCGCTATGCCCGCGTGAAGGATGCGGAAAGCCTTAGCCGCATCGGCGTTAATGTCTGCATGGAGTGCGGCAGCTGCGCATATGCCTGCCCCTCCGGGCGGCCGCTCGTACAGTATATGAGGCTTGCCAAATCAGTCGTCAGGGAAGCAGGTGACCAGAAGAAATGAGTTTGAAAGAAAAGCTGACCGTCAGCGCGTCGCCGCATGTGCGCTCGCCGGAAACCACCACGGGCATTATGCTGGATGTGATCATCTCGCTGATCCCAGCCCTTGCGGCGAGCGTCTGGCTCTTCGGGCCGCGCACGCTGCTTGTAACCGCCACCACTGTTCTATCTTGCATGCTCAGTGAATTTTTCAGCCGCAAAATCATGAAGCGGCAGGGCACGCTTGGAGACCTGAGCGCCATTGTAACGGGCATCCTCCTCGCCTTCAACCTGCCAGCCACTATCCCGCTGTGGGTTGCGGCGATCGGCAGCGTTGTGGCGATCGTTGTGGTCAAGCAATTTTTTGGCGGCATTGGGCAAAATTTTGTCAATCCGGCCCTGGTTGGCCGCATCGTGCTGATGGCCTCCTTCCCCACGATGATGTCCACGTGGGTTCAGCCCTTTGCATGGCGTGGCGTGCAGGTTGTCACCACAGCTTCTCCGCTCGCTTCCATTTCCTCCATGTTTCCGGCGGGGGCCCTCTCCGCCGCCGCGACAGCTTCCAATCCGGCCCTCCCCTCGCTGTGGCAGATGCTCATCGGCCAGCGTCAGGGCTCGCTCGGCGAAGTGTGCGCGCTAGCGCTCCTGCTCGGCTTTGCCTATCTGCTCATCCGGCGCGTGATCACGCCCGTGATTCCATTGACCTACATCGGCACGGTGGCCGTCATCATGCTGATTGCCGGGAAAGGGAGCCTCTCCTTCGTCGCCTATGAGATCCTTGGCGGCGGCTTGCTGCTCGGTGCAATTTTCATGGCTACCGATTACACTACCTCCCCGATCAACTTCAAGGGCAAGCTGATCTACGGCGTGGGCTGCGGCATCCTAACCGCACTAATCCGGCTCTTCGGCAGCCTTCCAGAGGGCGTATCCTTCTCGATTATTATTATGAATATCCTTGTGCCGCACATTGAGCGGCTAACCACCCCCAAGCCCTTTGGAAGCGCCAAAACACCAAAGAAAAAGCAAAGCCGAAAAAAGGAGGCGGGCGCATGAATCAGAATCAGAAGCAGAAGCTGTGGAAGGCAATTTTGATCCCCACCGTATCCCTCTTTCTCATCTGCGTTGTTTCCACGGTGCTGCTCGCCGTGACCAACAGTGTAACAGCCCCGATGATCGAAGACCTTGCGGCTAAAACGGCCGCTGAAACCCGCCAGACAGTGCTCAGCGCGGCCAAACGCTTTAGCGATCCGAAAACCGTAACCATGGCCAAAGCGCAATACACCTATTACGAAGGCTTCGACGGAGATACGCCGGTGGGCTACGTTTTCACCACGCAGAGCAAGGGCTACGGCGGCGCGGTGGAGATCATGACCGGCATCGACCTGAACGGGCGTGTGACCGGCATTCAGACGCTCACGCTCAATGAAACGGCGGGCCTCGGCATGAATGCGAAAAACGATGCCTTCCGCGATCAGTTCAAGGGGAAAAGCGGCAGGATTAGTGTTGCCAAAAATAGCCCGGGCGAAGATGAGATTCAGGCGCTAACCGGCGCGACGATCACCTCTAAAGCGGTGACGGATGCGGTTAATCTCGCGCTCGAGCTCTATACGCAAGTGGCAGGAGGTGCGGCAAATGGCTGAGAAAAAAAGCCTCGGCAAAGAATTTACCAAGGGCCTGATCAAAGAGAATCCGGTGTTGCGGCTGGTGCTCGGCACCTGCCCGACGCTGGCGGTGACCACCTCTGTTGAAAGCGCCCTAGGCATGGGCGCTGCGGCGATGATCGTGCTAGTGTGCTCCAACATTGTGATCTCCGCACTGCGCAAGGTGATCCCTTCAAAAGTGCGTATCCCTTGCTATATTGTTGTAATCGCTTCGTTTGTGACGATCGTGCAGATGCTTGTGAAGGCGTTTTTGCCGCAGATCGACGAGCAATTGGGCGTGTATCTCCCACTGATCGTTGTTAACTGCATCATTTTAGGCCGGGCGGAGGCCTTTGCGGGCAAAAGCCCCGTTCTCGCCTCTGCGCTCGACGGATTAGGCATGGGCATCGGCTTCATGGCCGCTCTGCTCGCAATGGGCGCAATCCGCGAGCTGTTCGGCGCAGGCACGCTGCTAGGCTACCAGATCATCCCTGGCAGTATAGCGCCGATGATTATTTTCATCCTGCCCCCCGGCGGCTTCTTCGTATTCGGCATGCTCATCGCCTGCGCAAACCGGCTCGCAGAGCGCAGAGGAAAGCCGAAGGCAACGCTCAACTGCGGCTCTTGCCCGATGGCGGACGCATGCTCGCGCGTCAATTGTGAAAAGGCGGAAACAAAGGAGGCTGATGCAAAATGAAGCTATTTTTAGCCATCCTGCTCACCGGAATTTTAACGGAGAACTTCGTTCTCTCAAAATTCCTCGGCATCTGCCCCTTCCTCGGCGTATCCAAAAAGCTCAATACAGCCGTGGGTATGAGCGCGGCGGTCATTTTCGTAATGGTGCTTTCCACAGCTGTAACCTACCCAATCAATCAGTTCCTTTTAGTAAAAAACGGGCTCGAATATTTGCAAACGCTCGTCTTCATCCTCGTCATCGCGGCGCTCGTACAGCTGGTGGAAATTGCGCTAAAAAAATTTCTGCCCGCGCTTTACAATTCCCTTGGCATTTATCTGCCGCTGATCACGACGAACTGCGCCGTGCTGGGCGTGGTGCTGCTCAACATCGATAAGAGCTACAGCTTTTGGCAATCCATTGTGAATTCCCTTGGCGCGGGCCTTGGCTTCATGCTTGCGATGGTGCTCTTCGCAGGCGTGCGTGAACGGCTCGAATCCTGCGAAGTTCCTAAATTTTTGCAGGGGCTTCCGATCACCCTGATTGCAGCCTCCCTCGTATCCGTCTCCTTCCTGGGGTTTACAGGCATCGTGGAAGGCATGTTCCATTGACCCGGCGCAAAAAAAGAATGGTTATAAGGATGGGAAACAAATGAACCCAATTTTACTCTCTGTTTTGATTGTTTCCGCCATCGGCCTGTTGGCGGGCCTCGGCCTCGCGGTCGCGTCGATCGTGATGGCGGTGCCTGTGGATGAGAAAGCGGAAGCGCTGGAGGCCGTGTTGCCTGGTGCAAACTGCGGCGCGTGCGGGTTCTCCGGCTGCGCGGGCTACGCAAAGGCACTCTCTGAGGGAAAAACCCGGGAGACCGCGCTCTGCGCGCCCGGGGGCAACGCGGCGGCAAAGGAAATCGCGGCGATTCTCGGCCTCTCCGCCGGGAATGTGATTCCCATGGCCGCAACAGTGCTGTGCCGTGGCAGCAACACAAACACAGGCAAAAAATTTGAATATGCCGGCGTGCAGAGCTGCAAGATGGCCGCGCAGCTCTTCGGCGGCTCCTCCACATGCAGCTATGGCTGCCTCGGCTATGGGGACTGTGCCGAGGCTTGCCCCTATGACGCCATCAAAATCTGCGAGGGCGTTGCGCAGGTGGACCCGCTCCTGTGCCGCGCCTGCAAGCTATGCGTAGCCACTTGCCCCAAGCGGCTCATTACGCTGATGCCCCTGCACGAGAGGAAGGCTGCCGTCATGTGCCATAACATGGATAAGGGCGGCCCCGCCCGCAAGGCCTGCAAGGCGGCATGCATCGGCTGCATGCGGTGCGTGAAGGCATGCGAATACGGAGCGGTCACCGTCAAAAACAACCTTGCCGTGATTGATGGCGAAAAATGCGTGGCCTGTGGTAAATGCGCGGAAGTCTGCCCCTCCAAATGCATCCATCTCTTCGAGCTTGACGCGGCGCGCGCCGCGCAGGCGTAATCTAATCCAGAAAGGCAGTTTCTTATGAACAAGCAACCGGTAAGCGTACGAAGCCTTTTCGGTTTTCCCATTGTGCGCGGCATAGGCCGTGATTACACCATCCCGCAGGTTGACCTAAGCGCGGAGCCGGACGGAATCCAGCCGCTTATCACGGTGGACGGCAGTCGTCCATACCTCGGCCATCCGGATTCCATTCTCACCAAAACAGGGGAAATCCTCACCTTCTTCCCCGCCGGGCATGGGCGCGGCGCGGTGCTTGGCCGCATAAGCGCAGATGAGGGACGAAACTGGCACTCCCTCGAAAATACGCCCAAGAGCTGGGAAAAATCCCGCGAAACGCCCACTGTCTACCGCCTGGAATTTGCGGATGCGCAAAGGCCCGATCAGCTCATCCTGATCTCCGCCAATACGGACTGGCCTGGGGACAAGGGGCCGGGCGGCTTCAACTGCTCCCTCTCCGCCGACGAAGGAAAAACCTGGAGCGAATTTGAATGCTTCTATGAAAAAAACTCCGCCCATCCCGTTGTGCCCATCGTTGCGATGAGCGCATTAACAAGGCTCAAGGAAAATGGCCGGTTTGTGGATCGATGGTTGGGCATTTTCCATGATAAACATTTTATCAATTACAGAACGATCCTCACCTTCGACGGTGGCGGCCGTATGCATTGGAGTCCTCCTGAGCCCTATTTTTCAACCTATCGGGCGATCGAAAAAGGCTCGAAAATGTGCGAAGTGGAGATGATCCGGTCAGACGGTGGACAGGGCGATGAACTTTGCCTGATTACCCGCAGCCAAACAAAAAAGGTCAATTCGTTGATCTCCTTTTCCCAGGATGAAGGAAAAACCTGGTCTACCCCGCGTGAACTGCCTGCTGCGCTCAACGGCGAGCGACACAAGGCGGAATGGACGAAAGACGGGCGGCTCTTCATCACCTTCCGCTCCATTGAGCGCAGCCCGGATAAAAACCGCATCCATCAGGAAAAAGGCCATGAAAAACGCGGCTGGTACAGCGAGGGCTGGATCGCCTGGGTCGGCACCTACGACGATTTGAAACAGGGCCGTGAGGGCCAATATCGCATTAAAATCGCGCACACCTATTTAGACGGTCAAACAGCTCCCGAACCCGTCGCCAACGGCGACACAGGCTACTGCGGCAACATTGTGCTTGAGGACGGCACGATCTTCACCTGCACCTACGGTCGCTTCGGAGATACCTATCAAAATCAGGAAGGGAAAAGCGCTTTGCGCACCTACATCGCTTCCCGGCGGATCAATCTGGCTGTGACAGACCGCCTGGCAGCAAAATAAAGGGGAAGAAAAATGATTACGACTATTTTCCGCATCGTAGCGCAATTTATGGCCGCTCTGTTCTGCTTTATTCCGGCGCTAATCGGAAGCTATACCACAGGATCAAATTACACAATCCCACAGATTGACCTGAGCGCCGCGCCGGCGGGCGTATCCGCCGAATTTGCAGAGCTCTACGAGCAGACTGTGGTGGACGACAGCCGGAACTATCTGGCTCACCCAGATTCCATCCTGCTCAAAAACGGAAATATCCTAACAATGTATCCCGCCGGGCACGGCAAAGGCGCTGTTCTTAATAAAGTGAGCACCGATGGCGGCCGGAGTTATTCCTCTACCATCGCAAACTCCCCCGCGAGTTGGGTGAACTCACAGGAAACCCCCACGGTTTACAGGCTCCAGTTCACAGACGAGCAGATGCAGGATAAGCTCATTATGATCTCCGCCAACCCCGACTGGGGGAGCGGCTCGACCGGCGGCTTCAACTGCTCTCTCTCCTCCGATGAGGGGCAAACTTGGACGGAATTCCAAACCTTCTACGGGGAAGGGCAGTTTCCGAAGGTCATCCCGATCGTTGCGATGAGTTCCTTGACGCAGCTCAAGGAAAACGGCCGGTTTGTCGACAAATGGATGGGCATTTTCCACGATGCGAAGTTCACCAATTTTAAAACCATTCTGACCTTTGACGAGCAGGGCAATATGCGCTGGTCGATGCCGGAGCCGTACTTTGTGCAGCATTGGGTGCGGCAATATGCCACCAATATGTGCGAGGTGGAGATCATCCGCTCCGATGGCGGGCAAGGCGATGAACTGTGCCTGATTACCCGGAGCAATACGAAAAAGTGCAATTCGCTGATCTCCTTTTCCCAGGATGAGGGCAAAACCTGGTCGAAACCCGTGGAGGCGCCCGCCGCGCTCAACGGCGAGCGGCATAAAGCCGAATGGACAAAAGATGGCCGTCTCTTCATCACCTTCCGCTCCATTGAACGCGATCCCGTCAAAAACAGCCTCTATTCCGATAATGCAGAGCGCGGCTGGTATAGCGAGGGCTGGATCGCTTGGGTGGGAACCTATGAGGATCTGAAAAACAACATGGAGGGCCAGTACCGCCTCAAGCTCGCCCACACCTATCTGGATGATCAAACGCACCCGCAGATTACAGCGGGTGCGGACACCGGCTATTGCGGCAACGTCGTGCTGGACGATGGCACGATCGTAACCAGCTCCTACGGGAAGTTTGATCCAGATAAAACCTATATCGACGATGCCGGAAACACTGTGATAAAAACTTCCATTATCTCCAAACGGATTGATCTATCCCTAACAGACCGCCTTGCAGGAAGCAAAAACTAAATAAATCGCCCGCAATGCGCAAAACGGCGCGGCGCGGGCTTTTCCTTGGATAAACTGTTTTAAAATTTCCGACGCACTTGAAGTGGATGCAGCGAAGCTGCTGAAATGCAGAGAATAACCGACAGACGATTTTTTAAGCAAAAACGCCCCGCGCTCCTCCATTTTCGGTGGAAGGGCACAGGGCGTTTCACTTGCCTGCATAGGGATACTTTACAACAGAAACGCATGCGCAAGCGCAAAATAAATCGCAAGTGTCAGCGCATCCACAATTGTCGTAATCATCGGCCCGGCCATAAGCGCCGGGTCCAAATGGATGAGCTTTGCAAAAATAGGCAACGTACAGCCGATGCATTTTGCCGCAACCACCGCGCAGAACAGTGCCGCGCAGATGACGAGGTAGACCGGCAAAGTCGCCCCTCCAAAAATCAACAGCCGCAGGAAATTAACAACTGCAAGGACCGTGCCGCAGATGAGCGACACACGCAGCTCCTTGAACAGGACGATAAAATAATCCTTAATGGTGATTTCGCCCAGGGCAAGGCCGCGGATAATCAATGTAGAGGTCTGATTGCCGGAATTTCCGCCCGTATCCATCAGCATGGGGATCGCGGCGGTCAGGCCTACTACGACGGAAAGCATGCTTTGATAGTTCTCAATGATCTTCCCGGTAAACGTGCCAGAAATCATCAGCACCAGCAGCCAGACGATACGATTCCCAGCCAAGCGAAAAACGCCGGTTTTTAGGTATTCGTTTCCCGTCCCGGAGGGATGCATAAGGGCCATCTTTTCAAAATCCTCTGTGTTTTTTTCCTCGATAACGTCAACGATATCGTCAATCGTAATCACGCCTACCAGCCGCTTTTCGTTATCGACGACCGGAACGCTCAAAAGATCATATTTTCGGGCAAGATCCGCCACATCCTCCTCATCCTCGAGCGTGGATACAAAGATGAGCTGCTGATCATCATCCATCAAATCACGCACCAGCGAATCCGCTTTGGCAAACAAAAGCCTGTGCAGCGGCAACGTGCCGACCAGATGCCGGGCATTATCAATGCAGTAGGCCGTATATACGGTTTCATCGTCGATGCCACTGGAGCGAATCCGATCGATCGCCTCCGCCGCCGTTAGGCGATCGTGCAGCTGCACCATCTCAATGGTCATGATGCTGCCGGCCGAATTGTCAGGGTACTGCAAAAAGCGATTAATCAGCTTGCGTGTTTCCGGATCGGAATTGGCAAGCACGCGTGTGACAACGTTTGCGGGAACCTCCTCCAGGAAATCGACCGTGTCGTCAAGGAACAGATCGTCCAGCAGGCTGGACAGCTCGTTATCCGTAATCGTCCCCACGATGTGGGACTGACGGTCCGGATCAAGATAAGAGAATACATCCGCAGAGATATCCTTCGGAAGAATTCGGAATGCAATCGCCATGCCTTCATTTGAAAGCTCCTGCAAAAAATCCGCAATATCAACCACGTTCATCTCCGCCAGCTCATCACGTAGGGCGGAGAGCTGGTTTGTTTGCAGCAGATGGTACAACGCCTCAAAATTGTAGTTGGTTTCCAATGGTAACACCTTCTTTGCGCACAGCGCGAAAGGGCAGGCACGGCAAAACCCGTGCCCGGAAGCCAGATGCTACCGGTTGATCACACAGGAAAGGCCGCGCCGGGCTCCTCCGGCTGTGGTATAATATCGATCGGGAACACGCGGTCTATGCGCGCCTGTACTGTCCAAGTGCGGCCCACCTCCGTTTGTTTTGAATTCTGCATTCCCAGTTCTTTTTTAGTCTAATCGTTTTTTCGTGTAAAGTCAAGCGAAAGCGCAAAAAAAGAACAGAACGCGCAAGAATGAATGCCAGTCACAAATTTTGGGTTAAATCGCTCCTTTCAAGTTCAAAATCAGCCAAATTCAGATTGTTTTAAAACACATTAAAAAAATATTTTTTTTACCCCCGTTTTGTTGCACGGTTTGATGCAACAAAACGGGGAGTTTTGCATATGGGTGAAATCATTTTTCAGGAAGGGATGAAGCAATGGAATCCTTAAGTGAACGCGAGCTCCTTTTTTGCGCCTATTACAGCCGAACGCACAGCGTGCGAGAGGCGGCGGCACGGGCCGGATTCCGCCGCAAGCCGGAGCTCAACGGCATCCGCCTGTTGGAAAAGGAAAGCGTACGCGTGGAGATTGAGCGGCTGGAGCAGCGCCTTCACACCGAGCAGGAAATTCGGGATGGCTACCGCAGGCTCGCCTTTGGGCCGGTCACAGATGCGGTGAAGCTTTTATTTCTGGAAGAGGCGCCATCACCCGGCCAGTTGGAGGAAATGGATCTTTTCCCGATCACAGAGATCAAACGCCCGCGCACCGGCGGCATTGAAATGAAATTTTGCGACCGGCTCAAGGCGCTCGAAAAGCTGGCACAGCTGGAAGCACAGGAAACGCAGGAAAACGGAGCTTCCTTCTATCAAGCGCTGGAAAGCGGCGCGCGCGCCTTGCGGGGAGAGAGGTGAAACCATGCCGGAAAATATGAGATTTCAGCCTTTTTCCAAAAAACAGCTCACCGTGCTGACCTGGTGGTGCCGGGGGAGCCCCTATTCCCGCTGTGATAGCATTCTCTGCGACGGCGCAGTGCGCAGCGGCAAAACAATATGTATGTCCCTTTCATTTCTCGCGTGGGCGTTTTACCAGTTTTCCGACGCCTCTTTTGCCATCTGCGGCAAAACGGTCGCCTCACTGCGGCGCAATGTGGTGCAGCCGCTGTTGCCTGCCCTGCGTGAACTGGGCTTTACCTGCACGGAGAAACTCTCCCGCAATATGATCGAAATCAGCCGCGCAGGCAGGAAAAACCACTTCTATCTTTTTGGTGGACGGGATGAATCCTCCGCTTCGCTCATCCAGGGCATGACGCTTGGCGGTGTATTGCTCGATGAAGTAGCGCTCATGCCGCGCTCCTTTGTGGAGCAGGCGCTCGCGCGCTGCTCGCTGGAGGGCTCAAGATTTTGGTTCAACTGTAACCCGGAGCATCCGCAGCATTGGTTTCATGAAGAATGGGTGTTGAAGGCGAAAGAAAAAAATTGCCTCTACCTGCATTTCACCATGCGGGATAATCCCTCGCTGACACCCGCAATCTTGAAACGCTATGAAACGCTTTACAGCGGCGCGTTTTATGAACGCTTCGTTGAAGGAAAATGGGTGGCGGCGCAGGGGCTGGTTTATCCTATGTTCGGCAGCCATCTGGTTGCCGAACCACCGCAAGACTGCGGCAGCTACTATCTCTCCTGCGACTATGGCACGGTAAACCCATTCTCCTGTGGCCTGTGGGGGGAACGAGAGGGCACCTGGTACCGCCTGCGGGAGTATTATTATGATTCCCGCAGAGAGGGACGGCAAAAAACGGACGAGGAATACTATGCCGAGCTGGAAACACTGGTCAGCGGATTGCCCATACATGCCGTCATCGTGGACCCTTCCGCAGCAAGTTTTATCGCCTGCATCCGCCGCCATCAAACCTATCGTGCGATTCCGGCGCAAAATGAGGTGCTGGACGGCATCCGGCGGGTGTCGGATGCCTTGAAAGAGGGCAAGCTGCGCATCTCCCCCGCCTGTCGAGATACCATCCGGGAATTCGGCCTCTATCGCTGGGACATCCGCGCCGCCAAAGACGCGCCGCGCAAAGAGCATGACCATGCAATGGATGATATCCGCTATTTTGTAACCACCATCCTGTGCAGGGAGGAGGAGGGCTTTTATGCGCTTGCTACCGAGCGGCGGTAATCCCTTCCATCAAGAAAGGAGGAAGCAAATGATCTTCCGAAAACGCAAGCAAACGCTTTCGCCCGCAGGGGCCGCGTCAGTGCCGCAGACAGCGCCACAGCAGCCCTACGGGGAGTTGATGCGGTATACGCCCCTCGCACCCCTTGAGGGGCGGCTTTATGAAATGCTGCGCGAAGCGGTGCCAATCATCGACGCGGCAATTGTGAAGCTCATCCGGCTAACTGGGGGATTCACCGTCTCCTGTACGGATGGGCAGGCACAGAGGCTGCTGGATGAATTCTTGACGAACGTTCCCGTTGGAGGCTGCCAAAAAGGAATAGCGGCGTTTCTGGATACTTATTTTGACCAGCTGCTCACTTTCGGCACTGCCGCAGGGGAGATGGTGCCGCTTGCCACAGGGAGAATGGCGCTTTATAACGCGCCGCTCTGCGCGCTAGAGCTCAGGCGTGGCCAGAGCGCATTGCAAACGACGATCTGCCGCAGGGGGCCGAGCGGCGAGGCCATACCAGTCCCACACCCGGAACGCGTGCTTCTATCCGTACTCAACCCGCACGCCGGGCAGCTCAGCGGCAATTCCATTTTGAAGGGGCTTCCCTTTATCAGCAAAATCCTGCTACAAATCTACCAAACAATCGGCCTTAACTGGGAGCGCGTGGGAAATGTGCGCTTCGCCGTGACCTACAAGCCCCACAATGACGCAATGGATCGTGCCTTCGCCAAAGAGCGCGCCCTTCAAGTGGCGAAGGAATGGGGCGAAGCGATGAATGCGGGCGGGCGCGTAAAAGATTTTGTGGCTGTAGGCGATGTGGACATCCGCGTGATCGGCGCGGATAATCAAATTTTAGATAGCGAAGTACCCGTGCGCCAGATGCTGGAGCAGATTGTAGCCAAAACAGGATTGCCGCCCTTTCTGCTGGGGCTGAACTGGTCGTCTACGGAGCGGATGTCCTCCCAGCAGGCGGATGTGCTCACCAGCGAGCTGGAAAGCTATCGCCGCATCTTAACCCCGGTGATCGAAACCGTTTGCCGAACCTATCTGCGTCTGAACGGCTGCCTGAGCGGCCTGCGGGTGATATGGGACGATATCACACTACAGGATGAGGTAGAGCTTGCACGGGCACGCCTCTACCATGCACAGGCCGCCTTGCTAGAAACGCAGCAAACCACAGGAAAGGAGCCAAAAAGGGATGGATGATTCCAAAATCACCGACGGGGGCGTTCCGCCGGAAAGTGAGCTCGCAGAAATCAGCCGCTATGCCCGCTCTTCTCTTAAGCGGGAGGAGATTTACGCCTTCACCGCTACCCTCTGTGACAACGAGATCGACCGCGATGGAGAGCGCTTCACCGTCGAAACGTTGGAACAGCTTGCCGCGCTTTATCCCGGCAAGCCCGGTCTGTTTGATCACAGCATGAAGGGCCGCGACCAGACCGCCCGCACCTACCGTGCCTGGGTGGAACGGGATGAAACCAAACTTAACAGCCTAAACGAACCCTATACCGCCCTGCGTGCGCGAGCCTATATGGTGCGCACGCCGGAAAACCAATCGTTGATTGCGGAAATTGACGCGGGCATCAAAAAGGAGGTCAGCGTTGGCTGTGCGATTGCCACAAAGGCCTGCTCTATCTGCGGAGCAAACCGCCACACAGAGCCCTGCGCGCATCTGCCGGGGCGCTTTTATGATGGCAAGCTCTGCCACACCCTGCTCAGCGGAGCAAAAGACGCATACGAATGGTCATTTGTGGCAATCCCCGCTCAGCCAAAAGCGGGCGTGACAAAAGCCTATTCCACTTGGGAAGGAGGGAATCCATCGATGAAGGACTGGCACAGCATTTTAAAAAACACGGGAAACGGTATTACCCTGACCCAGGAACAGGCGGGTGATCTGCTCTCCCACATCCATGCGCTGGAAGCGCTCGCGCAGGAAGGCAAGCAGTACCGCAACGCACTTTCGCAGGAGGTGATCCGGCTGTGCGCATTGCACCTTCCACAGCTCGACCTCAGCCAGTGCCCGGAGCTCCTGCAAAAATGCAGCACGCAGGAGCTGGCAGCCTTAAAAGCCATGCTCAGCGAAGCACAAGCAAATCCGCCCGCCGCTCAACTCACAGCGCCGGAAGCAGAGCAGCACCGGCAGGAGCATCAGGCGTTTCTCATTTAAATTGAAGTAATAGGAGGAAGCAACCATGAGCATATCCCTAAACGGCTTTGCCGAAGAAAGCATCACCTTAAAAATGGCGGGAACCGCCGCCAAAGGCACACCCGTATCCATCAGCGCCAGCCTGACCGCCGCGCCCAGCCAGGCGGACGGCGTGTTTGCAGGCCTGCTCACCGCAAGCCCCAAGGGCGGCTATGCGGGCGTGCAGGTCAAGGGCTTTGTGAAAACGCCTTACAGCGGCACAGCGCCCGCGCTCGGCTACACCGCCCTCGCCGCGGATGGAAACGGCGGTGTGAAAGCCGCCTCCAGCGGACCCCTGCGCCTTGTTCTGGAGCTGGATACCACAAAGAAAACCGTTGGATTTTGCCTATAAAACGGAAAGGAGCTTAACCCATGAGCAATTATGACACCATCCGCCTCGAAAAGGGCATGTATGCAGGCGGAAAATCCCTTACCCATACGCTGGAGGAGCTCGACCCTTCTGAGAACTACCAGGGCACTGCGCTGGAAGGGCTGGATGCATTCCAACGGCAGCTCAAGCGCTTTGACATCCATGTCAGCGGCGTGGGCAGCGATGCGGTGGAAAAATTTTTTCAAACCTCAGATTCCGCCGCGCTGTTCCCGGAATATGTATCCCGCGCCGTGCGGCAGGGGTTGGAGGAGGCAAATGTATTGCCCCGCATCATCGCCTCCACCACCAAAATCGACGGCATGGATTATCGCACGATTACCTCCGTGCCGGAGGAGGATGACCGCTCGCTAAAGCACGTGACGGAAGGCGCTTTCATCCCGCAGACAACCGTGAAAACACAGGAAAATCTCGTGCGCCTGTACAAGCGAGGCAGAATGCTCGTTGCTTCCTATGAGGCGATCCGTTTTCAGCGGCTGGATCTGTTTACCGTTACCCTGCGCCAAATTGGCAGCTACATCGCCCGCGCACAGCTCAAAGACGCTGTAGACGTTTTGGTAAACGGCGATGGGAATGAAAACGCCGCAGAAACTGTTTCTGTTGCGCAGGCAGGTACGCTCGCTTACAGCGATCTTGTCCGGCTTTGGAACAGCTTCGACCCCTATGCGCTCAACACACTAATCGCCTCCCCCGGTGTGATGGAAAAGCTGCTGTCCCTTTCCGAATTTCGTGACGCAGCGGCCGGGCTCAACTTTCATGCGACGGGCAGCATGGTCACCCCACTCGGCGCAGATCTCGTCAAATCCGCCGCTGTGGAAGAGGGCAAGCTCATTGCGCTCGACCGGGGCTGCGCACTCGAAATGGTGCAAGCGCAAGACGTGATGACGGATTATGATAAACTCATTGATCGCCAGCTGGAGCGCGCCGCCATCACGACGATCACAGGCTTTGCCAAGATCTTCACAGACGCCTCCAAGGTGCTTGAAATATAAGATTTATACAAAATTCAAGCTTATTTTACAACCCTTTGTGCCTCAGGAGGCGATAAAATGATCGATTCTTCCGTTGTCTTAGAAAAATTGAAGCTTTTGCTACCGCTCGCCCAGCAAATGGAACCAGCCGCACAGCTTCTCTGTGAGCAGGCTGCACAGGCGGTTTCGGGCAAACTCGCCCAGCCGGAATTCGGGCAGGATACACGGGCAATCTTTGCGGCCGCCGCGCTTGCCGGCAGCTGGCTGACACAATGCCGCGCGGCTGATGAAACGCGCCAGCTCTCCTTTCGCGCGGGCGACGTCAGCATCACGCAGCCGCAAAAATCAGAGGGCAAAAATAGCCTTGCCCTGCTCCTGGAGGATGCGATGCAGCAGGCGGCCCCTCTGCTGAAGGATGACGGCTTTGCATTCTGGCAAATTGGGGTCATCTGAAGAGGCATGTGGTAGACGACATTGGGCATGTGAAAGGAGGCAGCAATTGATGCAAGAGAAGCTTCAGGCACTGATAGAGCGCTATGGTCGCAGTGTCAGCCTCTCCATGGAGGACGGTTGGCATTCTCCTCAATTCAGGGCGCTGATTCAGCCGCTGCGGTATAAAAACAAAATGTATCTGGAAGGGGTGCATACCCCGATTGGCATCCACGACCCGGGCTATTACCTCTATATCGGCCCTGCCGCACACGATGTGACAAAGCTCGGCAGCATGGGGGAAGAGGTGTGGCTCAACGCCTCCGGCGGGGAGCGCTACCAGATCGACCGGGCAGAACGGGTTTATCTCGGCGAGGAGGCGCTCTATATCTGGGCGATCCTGCGCAGCGTGACGGAGGCGGAGCAATGAGCGGCTTATGGGAGGTGGCGCGAGAAACGCTGCGGTTCCTCTCCTCACGGGAGGAATTGGCCGATCTCACCTTCTGTGAGGATTTCCCCGCCGCTGCAAAAGAATCTCCCTTGCGCCGCATCACGGTGGCAGTCGGGCTTGAGCAGGCGGACTGCGTGCCGGATGCACTTGGGCATTTTTGGGGGGATTCGGCAGGCGGCACTCTAACCGGCGCTCCATGGAAGCTGCGCATCCGCCTGCAAATCCATGCGCCAAACCGCCTGGGGGGGAACAGCATGCCGAAAAGCCTTTTCGCGCATCTGGGAAGCGCTCTATTTTGATGCGCCGTTTTCCATTACTGCCGCCGGCTGCGGACCGGTCAGCGCACGCAGGGAAACCGGTTCGCTGGAGCTCGACGCCTGGGTGGAATACAGCGTTATTCTTGCCCGTTTTGAACAGGAGGATGGAGCATGAGCACACTTCAGCAAGTTCCACGTATCACAGGAGGAGAAATATATCTGACAGCGGCTGGAAGACGAATTGCAGCAGTAGGAAGCTGCGAAATACAAGCCCGGCGGGAGGGAGTTCCGCTCATTCCATTCGGTGCATTGGAAGGCGCAGCCGCAGAGCTTGGCCCAATGCAATATACAATTGCGCTCACCAGACTCTCGCCGGAGGATGGGGAAATTGATCTGTTCTCATTGAACAGCTTTTCCTTGGTGGTAAAAAAAAACAGCCAAACAGTCACCTACGAAGGCTGCGAGTGGCTCTCTATTATCGAGACGCTCTCTCCCCGCGACTATGCGGTGGAAAGAGCAACCCTGCTCGCGCTGTCACGGCACACAAGCTGAAAGGATGTATCAAATCATGGAAGAATCTTTTTCCCCGGAGCTGCAAACGGAGCTGCCGTCAGGCGGTGAAGCGCTGCTCGGGCTCATATCCAGCGCCTTAGAGCGCGACGCACGCCTCTACCCTGCGCCGATGCAGGGGTAGCGGAAAGGAGGAAAACGATGACAACGATGCGCTTCGGCCCCTTTGTATGGCCGGTGAACCCAACAGAAATCCGGGTGGAGGGTGGCAGGAGCACCCGGGAGGCACTGTTCCCCTCCCCTTCTCTTCAAGAAGAAGGGGAAAAGCTTCGCCGCGTGACCGGCCGCGGTGTTTTTACCGGCCCGGATGCCGCGGCGCAATTCTCCGCCCTGCACGCGCTTTTGGAAACCGGCGGCGCGGAGATTCTGACCGTGCCGGAATACGGCCCCCTGCGGGCCATCTTAACGGAGCTCATCCTCCTGCGCGGAAGCATGCGCATGGTGGAATACACCTTCGCCTTCCGAGAAAGCCCGATGGAGAGCGCCTCTTCCCCCTGTAGGGAGCAGACGACCATGCTCCAAGAAGGCGAAACGCTCTGGCACCTCGCGGCGCGCCTTGCCATCCCCATTGAGCAGCTTCTCACGCTCAATCCTAAGATTCCAGAGCCATGGAGCGCAAAGGCCGGCACAGAGGTGAGGATACAATGAATTGCACAGCTATCCGGGCGGAGGATGGAAGGCGCATCACGCTACCGCAGCCCGTTGGGCTGGAGCTCAAATGCACCTGCTCCTCCCCCGCCCGCCAGGCAACGCTAACCTTCGGAATAGAGACGCCCTTGCCGCTGCTGGCGCAACTTCAAATCGAACAGTACGCAAGGCGCACGCCCCTCTTTTCCGGCGCAATAGACGAACAGGTTTTTTCCCGCGGCCAATCCGGCCCCCGCGTGATGCTCAGCGCCCGCTCCCTAGGAGGTGCGCTGCTGGATTACGAGGCGCTGCCCGCTAGCTACAACCAACCCGACCTTCAGGCGATTTTTTTGCTGCACGCAGCCCCTTATGGCCTCTCCTCTGTGCGTGGAGAGGGGCGCTGCCCCGGCGTTTATCAAGTGGGGAAGGGACAAAGCGAATGGGAAGTGCTCACCGATTTCTGCGCTTATGTATGCGGATGGCAGCCGCGGGTAACGAAAGATGGCATCTTGGAGGCCTGTCCTCCGGGGCAGGATGCGTGCCACCTATTTTCAAATGAGCAATATGGTGGAATCCGTTATTCTTCTCTGAAAAGAATTCATCGTCCATACGGTGTGATTCATGAAGTTCGCTACCGGCCGGATCGGGAAAGCGGCTATGCCTATGCCATGCAACAGCCTGAACCCTCCACTGCGACGGCAAGGCGGTTTTTAAACCTTGCCCAATCCCCCGCATGGCGCGGCCGCCGGGAGGCGGAGCTGCTGCTCCAGCGCTCTCTCTCAGGCAGTGAGGAGCTGGTGCTCGAAGCACCGTTCTCTTTTGCCGGGGAGCTCGGCGACGCAGCAAGTGCTCCGGATGGGCTTTGTGCACCGGTCCGGAAGGATTGGTGCATTTGGTCGCTATGCTATCACTGGCGGCCCTCCGACATCGGCTGCACGGTAACGCTGCGTCCCAAAACCCATTTTTAGTCAGGAGGCGATTGATCTTGTGGATCACGCAAAAAATAACACAACCCCTGCGGGAAACCGCAGCCGAAAACGGGAGGGCGGTCGCCTTTCAAAACCTGGAGCTCTCCACCACCGGCTCCATGCGGCAGCAAAACGTTCCGCTCTACGCACCCGCAGGCTTAAGCGCTATCCCATGCCAGGGCGCACAGGTGATGTTGCTCCCCTGTGCAGGAGAACCAGTTTGCACAGGGGTGCGGATGACAAACCTACAAAATCTACATCCAGGAGAAATTCGTCTGTTCTCTGCGGGAGGCGCATCCCTCACGCTGAAAAACAGTGGAGAAATTGAGCTAAATGGCCTCGTCATCACAAAGGATGGTGCGGTGATTGCCCGACAAGAGAAAGAGAGAAAGGAGCCATAAGCGCTTGGATACGCTGCTGAACAATCAAGATTGGGCCGTAGACCCATGCGGCAATCCGGTAGCCGTTTCGGGCTGGGAAGAAGAGCAGCAGCGCTGCATGATTCGGCTACAAGTGCCGAAGGGAGCATTCCCTTACCAGCCGGAACTAGGAAGCGGCCTTCATGCCCTCGCAGCGCAGGCGGCACAGATGACACGGGCAGATTGTGCCGCGCGTGCCATGGAGCTTGCTCAAGAGGCGCTGCTCCCAATGCCCTATATCCGCGTATGCTCCGCTTCTTGCCGCTATGATGCAGATGGGCGGTTTACTGGATTTTCCATTCTACTGGCCGGTGCAGAATGGGAAAAGGAGGTATTGATACAAACAGATGAATGAGTTATACACATACCAGAGAATCCTGGAAGAACTCTTATCGGCCTATGAAGACTATGGCGGGAGCCGCCCGGACGACGCCTCTGATGCAGGCATCCGCATGCGCGTGCTGGCGGGGCAGCTTTTCGCCTTGCATGCACGCATCACCTGGCTAGAAAGCCAAGTGTTCCCCGATTCCGCTGTAGGTGAGCAACTCGATCGGCTTGCCGCTATGTGGGGGATTGTTAGAAAGGAGGCCTCCTGTGCGGAAGGGCAGCTTTGCTTTTCCCGCCCTGAAGCGGAGATAATGCCGGAGATTCCCCTCCCCGCCGGCGTGCTCTGCGCGGCCCCAGGCACAGGCGGAAAACAGTTTGCCACCATAAAGGATGCTGTTTTACCAGCAGGAGAAACACAGGTCTGCACTCTTGCGCGCGCGCTGGAGCCGGGGGCCTCCTCCAATGTGGCCGCGGGGGCCGTCACGCTGCCGATCAATCCGCCGCCGGGTGTTACCCAGGTGAGCAATCCTTCCCCTTTCGATGGCGGAACCGATACGGAAACCGATGCGCACCTGCGCCGCCGCCTGCTTGACCGCCTTGGTAAAATGCCAAATGGCGCTAATGCAGACACCTACCGGGAAAAGGCGCTCTCCTATGCGGCTGTGCTGGAGGCTTCCATTCTACCACGCGCCCGCGGAGCCGGGACAGTCGATGTGGTTATCCTGACCGCGGAGGAAGCGCCTCAGGAGGCGCTACTCGCCCAGATGCAGGCAGCCTTCTCCCAGGAGCGAGAAATCGGGACAGACGTGCTCGTCCGGGGCGCTGTGCGTAAAAGGATGAATCTCTCTGCCAAAGTGCTGGTGGAATCCGGCTATGAGCCCACACAGGTTACCGCCCAATGCGAAGCCTCCCTACGTGAATTTTTAGAAGCTTTGCCGCTTGGAAATCAGCTCCTTGCCGCCCAGATTGGGGACAGGTTGTTCCATGTAGAGGGTGTGGCAAATTATGTGCTGCTCTCCCCCGCGGAGGACGTGCTGCTTTCAGCGGACGTGAAGCTGATCCCCGGCACGATTCAGGTTGCGCCGATGCAATAAAAGGAGGTAGATCGTTTGCCAGCCTTGGAACAAATGAAGCAGATGCTCCTTCCGCTGCGATTATATATCCTCTCGCCTGAAAGCCGTGTATATGCTGAGCTGTGCGCCTATGCGCAAGGCCTTGAGGCAGCCCAGCAGCGCCTTGATCAGCTAATGGAAGCCGCGTTTATCCAAACCGCTCCGGCAGACCGCCTCGCTGTTTGGGAGCGCATTTTGGGCCTCTCTGCGCAGAGCGAAGGGCCGCTGGAGCGAAGAGCCGCTATTCTTGCCCGCCTCTCGCTCGGGCCGCCCGGTTTTACGCGGGCAGAAACAGAAAGCCTGCTGGAGCAGGCAGGTTTTCCCGGCTCCCCGCAAGAGGATTGCGCGGCAGCAACGCTCCGCCTGCGCTTTGGAGGCAGCACAATCAGCTTTGCGCTTTGCGCGCCGTTGGTCCACGCAATTGAGCAAAGCCTCCCTGCCCAGCTAAAAATTTGGGCGGATATCCCCGCAAAAAGTTGGGACGCCTTAGACGCCGCCGACACAGCCTTCCATGATTGGGATGCACTTTCTCTGCGATGGGAGCTTCAGGAAGAAGACGAATGATAAAGGAGGTGAAAGGATGCCCAGCAGCGCAAAGACGGAAAAGCTTGGCCTGAACAACTGGGCCGGAGCGGACACGCCAAAGCGGGCGGATTTCAACCAAGATAACCGCATTTTGGATGAAAAACTTGGCGGCCACCTTGAAAATGAGGATCTGCACGTTACCATTTCCGACAAGGCGTTGTGGAACGCGCCGTTTGCCGCAGGCACCTATTTTGGAACCAACGCAGCGGAACGGACAATTCAGCTTGGCTTCCGTCCAAAGGCGGTTTTTCTGATGGCTGCCGGATACCCACCCTCAGCCATTGACACAACCGGCGGGAAAACGACCGTTTATTCCGGCCTTGCCGTAAACGGGCAAGGCACGCTCGGGCTGAACATTGCGGGCAACGGGTTTACGGTTCAAATGAATGCGTCGCTTGGAAATGGCGTCAGTTGCCTAAACCAAAGCGGTATGACGTATTTATACGTTGCGTTTCATTAAAAAATCGAGGGAGCCTGCTTTAGTAGCGCACCCATAAGGAAGTAATTTCATTTTGCAGGGCAGCATAGCAATTTGCTATGCTGTCTTGCTTTTTCTTTGCCGTTCAATAGTCTGCTTATCCTTGTCCTGCTCCAGTTCTCCGATAAAGTTCCAGACAATCTGTATCTTTTGCCTGCGATGTCCGCTTGACTTATCCGGCGCATGGATGATGATTTTCTTCACAAACTCATTGACGATTGTGGGCGTTAGTTCCCGTATTCCCACATACTTACGGATTATGGCAGCGAAACTGTCAAAATCAGACTTGTCCTGTTCGTAGGTATTGACGGCGGCTTGCTCTTTCTGAACAAACTCCGTCAACTCCTTTTGCTCCGCTTCATACTCGGCGGACAGCTTCAAAAATCGTTCATGGCTGATTGTGCCGTTTATATCGTCCTCATAAATCCTCTTGAAAATACGGTCAAGTTCGGCAATCCGTTTCCTTTCCTGTTCCAGTTCTTTTTTCTGCCGCTTTACTGCCTTTTCCGCTTCTGTAAATTTCTGCTGATATACGATTTTCTGAAAGCCCTGTATATCATCAATGAACATAGCCGTTACATCAAAAATCCTCTGCCGGACAAACAGTTTCAAGGTTTCCTCTCTGATGAAATGTGCAGAGCAAGTACCCGTATTGCTCTTATAGTTAGAGCAGACATAATGCTCCTGTTTTGGCGTGAAGCTGTTTGTTGTGCAGAAATACAGCTTTTCGCCACAGTCAGCACAATAGAGCAAACCAGAGAACAGTCCTTGCCGTCCTGTCTTTGTGGGGCGGCGTTTGTTTGCCCGTAGTTCCTGCACCCGTTCAAAGACTTGTTCCTCGATAATGGGAGGTTGGGTGTTGGGGAAAATCCGCTGATTTTCGGGAGCATTTTGCAGACGCTTTTTCAGCTTGTGAGATTTGGAATAGGTCTTGAAATTGACCGTACAGCCCGTGTATTCAGGGCGTTCCAATATCCCCGCTATGGACTTGTAATCCCACCGATAGAGATTGTCCGGCATAGGTTTTCCGTCACGCTTTGCATAGTAGGCTTTGACCGTTAAAACCTTATCTGCCGTCAATATTTTTGCTATCTGCATTGGTCCTTTTCCTGCAATGCACAAATCGAAAATCCTCTTTACCACCTCGGCGGCTTCCTCGTCCACAATCCATTTCTTTTTGTCTGCCGGGTCTTTCCTGTACCCATAGGGTGGGTTACTACAAAGGTGTTCTCCGGCGTTGCCCTTTGACCGCATGACGGCTCTGATTTTCTTGCTCGTATCTCGTGCGTAAAAATCGTTGAACAGATTTCTGAAAGGGGTAAACTCGTTATCTACCTTTTCACTGTCCACGCCGTCATTGATTGCGATATAGCGAATATCACGCTCGGCAAAGAAACTTTCCGTATAATATCCTACTTTCAGATAGTCACGCCCCATGCGGGACATATCCTTGACAATAACGGTTTGGACTTTCCCCGCTTCTGCAAGGCGTATCATCTCATTCCAACCGGGTCTGTCGAAAGTCACACCAGAAACGCCGTCATCAATAAAAAATGTGGGATTGGGAAAACCGTTGTCCGTTGCGTATTTGAGCAGGATTTTTCTTTGATTAGCAATGCTGTTGCTCTCCCCGTCTAAAGCGTCCTCTTGACTTAAACGGGCATATAAAGCGGTAATGTTGTCGGGATAATTTTTCGTTGTCATGTGTTCATTCCTCCTGTAATGAACGCCCGACAAACAGGTTGCTGTCTTCATTATAACGGACTTCCTCTTTCTTGTCAGTAGGCGTTTTCATGGTTTCTGATTTAATCAGCCGTTCCATTTTGTCATAGAGTAGTTCAGAACCGCCGCATGAGGTTTCGATTTCAAAGACCGTCCCGCCGATTTTGTAGCAGACAGTTTCGTGCAAGGGATTGCCCCTTTTCGGTAATAAATCGTTGTGTTCTGTTTCTCGTTTCCTTTCCATTCCTTTCCCGTCCTTTCCTTTGTTTTAGGTAGGGAGCAAGCATAGGAAAGGGGTACCCTTTCCGTAAAATGCGCCGCATTTTCTCTTGTTGGGAGTTTCCCAAACCCTTATCTTGCCCCTCTACTAACTACAACCACCGAAAATGCAAAAATGCCGAATATTTCACGGAAAATTCACAAATATTTTTACACTCGATACCGTATAGATTGGAGTGTGCCGTTTGGCAAAGCGGAGTAAAATTTTCCTCTCGCTACTAATACGGTAGGCGCGCCCTATTTGGGCAAAAGTCGGCGCGAGAAAATATATTTGCCCCTCTACTCAATATCCATGTGAAAAGGGAAGGTTTGTTGCATGGAGAACAAAAAAGGAGTACAGATTTTCTCTGCACTCCTTCATATAAAAGCTAATAGTCATTCTATGTATGAAATTATTTTTTGCATTGTAGCGTCAATGTTTTTCTTCTTTAACTCACACTCCCATATCCGTAAAACCGTCCACCCTCTATTCTCAAACATAGCGGTAACTTCTTTGTCGTGTCGCATATTGCGTTCTCGCTTCTTTTCCCAATATTCTTGATTGTCTTTTGGCCGGGTATTTCTGCAATCGTGTCCATGCCAAAAGCAACCGTCAACGAAAATTGCTACTCGTTTTTTTAGGAAAACAAAATCTGGGTGTCCTTTAACTTTATAGTGCCGTTTCCATCCGGTTATGCCATATTTTTGAAAAGCCTTAATTAGCCGAAGTTCCGTAGACTTGTTTCCGTTGGAAGAAACTTTTTGCATTATGCTCGACCGAGTTTGTTTATCAAAGACATCAGCCATTACTACCCACCTGCTTCCCTTGCAAATAGTTGTAGTACAGCGCGGTTGCCCGCTTTATTTGAGAACGGACAGAAGTTGACAGATTATTAAAATCGGGCGATTGTTGCAATTCATAAAGATATAACCCGCTTGGCTGGCCACTGATGTGGCATATTTTATCTGCCCGTTTTACTCTTGAAATAGTGTCACGCGCCGTTCTATCAGAATATCCTTGCTCTGTAACAAGCCATGCTGTAAAATCATCATTTGCAAAATCAATTTTATAACTATCCTCTATTGCCGATTTTAACGCTGTACCGACAAACTCCGCAAGCTTTACAGGTACGGCATTGCCTATCATCTGTTCCATATCCGTTTTGTTTCCACACCATTTGAAATCGGCGGGGAACGTTTGAATTAGCGCACGTTCCAAAGTTGTTAAGGCGCGAATTGAATCGTTTAATGGGCAAGCGTCATTCGGGTGTCCGGGGTAGCCTTTTGGAACAGGGCGATTAACTCCCCGCATGGTAGGAGCCGGCTCGTCGATAGAAAAAATTGCGCGACGGCTATAATTTCTTGGATGACGATAATAAAACTCAAAGTCTAAAGTTTCACCAAAGTAATCGCGCAAAGTAGTTTCTTTATCGCTTATCTGATTTTCAAGATACTTCCTTACAAAATCGTCTGGTTTATTTAGTGCACCGATACAAAAAAATCTCTTTCGCTTCTGCGGCACGCCGCAAAAACTAGCATCTAAAGTTATTTGAGTTATTCCGTATCCCGCTTTCTTGAAAACAGTACGCGCATTGGCAAACGCCGCGCTATTGGAGGCCCTATCTACATTTTCCATCACAAAATAGGGCGGCTTAATTTTTTTTACAATTTCCGCATAGCTTTCGGTTAAAATTGCTCTGCCTGCTTCAACCCGTTTTCCGGCATGGGAAAAATCTTGACAGGGAGGGCCGCCGATAATGATTTCGGGATTAAACCGCTTAATAATTTTAACCGCTTCTTCCGTATCGGATAAATCTAATCTAAAAACAGGGTGAGAGAAATTTTTTGTGTAGCAATCTGCGGCGACATCCCAAAACTCAAAGGCAGCTACAATGTCAAATCCCGCGTCTTGAAAACCTAAAGATAGGCCGCCGCACCCTGCAAACAAATCTACTGTTCTCATATCTAACCTCTTTCTTTTTCGACAGAAAAATGCTATACTTATGTTATTTATATTCATTATACGTTGTTCTTTGGTTGACGTCAAGTTCTTGACGTCAAAAAAACAAAATGTTTTGGGGAGAATTAGATTATGGCAAATGGGTTATATGGAATATATCATTCTAACCGTTCGTCCGACGACCATTGGGGAAAGAATTGTTTTAACTCAAGTTTTCCTGCGGCTTTAGCAAATTATATGCTTGATAAAGATATTCCCGCTATCTACATAAAACTTGAAGAACATAACGGAGAATTGCTTGTTGTTCCGTCTGAAATATCTTTGCGGGAAGTCTTTAATTGCGGGGCGCGTAGTCTAGAACAGCTTTATTTTTCTTTTGAGAGCGTTTTTGAGCCGTATCAGCAATATTCCTTTGACGCTATCGACGGGATTGATTTAGTGATAAAAGATGTGGACGGTAGATTTCTTTCACCGCTTGAAGTCAAACTTACTGTAATTCCAACATCTGCCACAAGCCATGTTCCAGAAATATATTGGGGTTCTGAATTGGTTGTGCGAACAGCAACAACCTCCTATTGCGCTTTTGGTATGTTTGACGCGGTAAAAGAGGAAAGTCGGTTAGTTCGTGAAATATTTGAAGAAGCGTGTTCGTCCATTCAATCATGGGACAACGACTTTGAAATGACGCATAAAATGCCTATGTTATGCGCCGCTGTTGACGATTTCCAGTTGCGCTATCACACCAGACAAAAGCCATTGCTCATGCAAACTTTATGGAAAACACAGGGACAATCCCCATTTTTGATGGAACAGGCTTTTGATATTGTTGTTTGGAGCGATTACGCCTTTTCGCGGCTATTTCTTGACGGCTCGGAGCAACCGGCAAGCACAATGAAAAGAGGCATGAGAGCTTCCGCAAGGTTGGCGCGTTGCTTATGGGAATTAAGTAAGTCTGGGAAAATTAGGGTTGTAGATATATACAGACAAATGGCGTTTGGCAACCAAACTGATAAAGAATTTGCAATCGGCGGCGGGGCATGGAGAAACTATGTTACAACAGATAGAATACAGAATTTCGCGCTGAATAAAAATGTAGTAAACGAGATAATAGAGGAGGGGTACATTGATAAGTTAAGACCCGAACGGCGCTTTGACCAAACGCTATATTTTACTATGAGAAACAGCGAGAACAATTAGCAAAGACAAGAAAATCCGTCAAGGGTAAACTTCGCGCTACACGCCCTTGACGGATTTTCCCGTCTTTGATGTCGGGTAATCAAGAGGGCGCAAACGGATAGACCGCTTGCGCCCTTAAATCATTATGTGTGTTACGCAATAGAGAGTGAGAAAGTCTTGCGTGATACGGCTTTGTAGACGCAAAGCAAAGGCAATAGGGACTTTATATTCCTACCCTCAAAAATGGCGGTCTACTGCGTAACATTTTGCTATGCCAGCGTGGATATTTAGGCGGGCAAAAAGCCTTGATTTATGTGGCTTACAGAAAGTAGAAACAGTGCCGGGAATATTATATCTCTCGGAAGCGCAAAAATGTCTTTCTATCGTTCCACGCGGCACGGAAAAAGCGGGCAAGAAGTTTTTGACATCTTACCCGCTTTTCGCTGCAACCTGTTTGCCAGCCGTTAAGTTAGTTTGTTTTCAAACCTTCCTTATTGGTGGTTGGCTTTGCAGCACTCCCTCGATTTTTTGATTATTGCTCCTGTTTTTGTGTCAGATACTGATAGAGCAGCTCGTCCTCCCCTCCCTTGTGGAGGAAGAAATCCTGCATCCGCTTCTGGTACATCGGCTCCGGCACGAAATGATTTTCAATCAGGCGTTCTAACTGGGAGAGCAGCTCCTCCGCCGTTTGTGTAAAAGCGCCAAATCCCCTTTCCAAGGGCAAATCCATCTCCCGGTAGGTATGCGTCACACCGGCCCGGAACATTTCATAATCCGGAACAAAATATAGAACCGGGCGATCTAAATAGACAAAATCAAAGACAATTGATGAAAAATCGGTAATCATCATCTGATACGTTTCCATTTTAGCGGGGCCGGAAAGCACATGAATCCTGCTGCTATTCGTTTGGAAATAAGCATTATATTCTTCAAAAATCGGATGGTTCTTAAAGTCAAGCGCCAGATCATAGCGGTCCAGCAATGCCGACAGCTTAGGCGATTGGAGGAACCGGTTGATTTCACAATAAAATTTAGACGATAAAAACTGCTTTGGCATCAGCTCCCGGCGGTTGTCTATGTACGGCCCAATTAAATTTTTGCGCCAGGAAGGGGCAAAAATAATTCTGCGCTCTGGCCTTTGAGTGCGGTCAATCGTGCTTAAGCGCGGCATTCCGCTAGGGATAAAATGCATGGGGAGAAACCCATAGTTTTTTCTAAAGTTTTTAATTTCAAAATCAGAGGATACCACAATCCTATCAATATCGCTGCGTTCTTTTTCATAGAGGTTGGGCAGGTGTGCATGCAGGATGCCATGCTGCAAATAGACCATCTCATAATACAGCAGATCGTCATAGTAGGCCAGAGGTATGCTCCCAAAGGGAGAAAAAACGCCAGGGGAATGAAAAGAAGAGAGCACCTTGCTGCTGTTTAAAAACAGGAGCTTGTGGCGCAGGCTTTTAAACTTGACCAGATATTTTCGCTCTTTGCGTGTAAAGTAATGTTTTTTATCTTCAAACGCATCTACAATATAATATCGCTTTACCCGGTCCGCAATTCCAAAATCATGCTTAAATTGATAATAAGCATTATCGATCACACCATGACGGTCATTATACAGCCAAATTTCATGCTTTCTCTTTCCGGCTGCCTTGCGGTAAAAAAAGCCCTTGAAGTTGCGCCGTAGATAATGGGCCTCCATTTTTAGCTTTTGCAAAATGAACGCAAAGCCTGAAAGCTTTTGCACTGTAAAACCGGTAAAGATCTCTTCCTTCTTATCAAAATCGAGTTCTACCAGATCGTGGCCCTTCATCAATTTCCGTTGTTTTTTTCCGAATGCGGCACGCACTGTAAAATAATATCGAGTGGGATACCGCCTGCCCTCCAGTTCGATTTCAAAGGCAATGTGTGTATGCCCCTCTAGCGGGATATCGCAGGAAAACGCCCAAAAACGGTTGGTCTCCACCGAAGACTTGTACCTGCTGAAGGCCGAGGGCGTGAGCGCGACCGGAGTGCCGCCCCGATCCTGATCTAACTTGAGATAAAGGGAAATATCATAAAAATCGCTTGCCGGGCATTTAAGAAAACCCTCTAAATGGAGTGTGCCACCGCGCAGCCGTGTTTTTCTGAATACCAGCTCCCCGCGATCTTCATCCACCCAAAGGTTCGCCTCGGAATGAACGGCAAACCGCTTTGGCCCAAAGCTGATTTGATAGGGCTCGCGCTTCATGCGTAAAAAATAATTCATATGGAACGGATCCACATGGGGAGAGGACAGGATCACGTCGTCGTCAACCAGGCCAATATAATAACGCAGTCTGTCTACCGCATGCTCAAACTCCGCAGCATCATAATGATAGGGATATAGTACATCCCCCTTTAATCGCCAGTTGAAATTATACAGCAGCAGAGCCTGCGCCACGCGATCCAGCCTACCATCCGGCAGACGGTAGGTATCGCTCAACAGCTGAAAAAAATAGAGGAAATGATCAAAACAATAATAAGGATGGTTTCCACTGGCCGTCGTTGCACCGGAATGACGAAAATAAAAATAGGAAGCTTCTCTGACATATCCAATTTTCTTTTTCTGCATGGAATTTTCCATGATATAAAATTGGTCTTCCGCCAGCGCCAGGCTTGTGTTAAAAAGCAAATTTTGCTCGAGCCTGTTTTTTACGCAGATATTCATGCTGCTCTGCGCAACATGAATATTTTCTTCCAGATCATATACGGCGGTTTCTTTCAAAATTTGATAGCGCGTATGCCCATAAGTTTTGCCTTCTTCATTGCGGTAATACAGGCGGTAGGTCAGAAGGTCGATTTCCTCATAATGCGCGTCAAAAAAAGCGGTGATCTCTTCCACTGCGTTTGCAGAAATTGTATCATCCGCATCCAAAAACAAGATATATTTCCCCTGAGCCGCTCGAATACCGGCATTGCGCGCCGCGGAGACTCCCTGGTTTTCCTGCGAAATTAAATTTACATTCTCATACTGCTGCGCAAACCGGCGGCAAAGATCCTCGCTGCCATCAGTTGATCCATCGTTGACAAGCAGCACCTCCATGCGGGGGAAACCAACCGTCTGCCCAAGCAGGCATTCCATGCAAGGCTCTATAAATGTTTCCGAATTAAAAATCGGAACGATCACGGATATATCATAAGGGAATGTCATCATCATCCTCCTCTACGAAATCAGGCCGAGGAGCCGCTCCACGGCATGTCCATCACAGGCGCTCATATAATCCTCTTTGAATTTCAGCACTTGTGCCGAGCATTTGCCATCCACACGCTGCACAGCGCTAATTAATTCACTGGTATTTGCCGCAATTGGGCCCGGCACAAAAGACCGATAAGGCTGATAAAAACCGCGTTCCTCATCATATGTATCCAGATCATAGGCAAAAAACACCATTGGGCGTTCCAACAGGGCATATTCAAAAATCAGCGATGAGTAATCTGAGATCAGCAAATCCGCCGCACACAGGCAAACATCAATCGGCAGATCTTTCGCCGTAAACACAAATGAATCCGCCACAGACGGCGTTTGCGCTTTATTTTGCTCTACAAACGGATGCAGCTTATTGAGAATGACATATTTCTCGCCCAGCGCTTCCCGCATGGCACTGTAATCCGGCAGGACGTCATTATGCGCATCGTACATGGAAGTCCCCCGGAAGGTAGGGGCATATAAAAGGATTTTCCGCTCACCGATTTCGGGAAAGCTGGCGAGCACGCGGCTGCGCGCCTGCGCAATAAAATCATGGTCAAAATAGCGATCTGTCCGCGCAACGCCCAGCGGCTTGATGAGGCTCTGATCGCAGTGGAAGGCATCCGCGTAGTAGGGAATCACCTTTTCCGCAGAAACGGGAACGTCCGTATAGGTATTGTGAATGGGATAGCGCTCAATCATACGGCCTTTCTTATCGCCCCAAGCGTTGCCGAGTGTGGAATAGCCCCACTTCTTAAAAGCACCGCACGCATGCCAAAGCTGAATGACCCGGGTTCCCTCCCGCGGCTTGACGGAATAAACCGGGAAATAATAATCGCTTAAAAAAACACAACGGCAATGCGCATAATAATAGATAAACCGCAGGTAATTGCAGAAAGAACGCACTTGTGCGCTGATCGGGTTTCCCGCATGCTTCGGCTTCAGGCATAAAATACAGCGATAGCCGCGGCGGCGCAATTCGTCGTAGAGACACTGCATATTATCCGGCAACGATCGGACGCAGTCATTTGCAAAAACGGCCAGCTTCTTTTGCACAGGCCTTTTTGAAAAAAGGCGGTAACACCAGGGCCAAAAATGAAAATAGAGAAAATCCCGTTTCCGTTCCCGGGCTGCAAATTCATGCTCCATGCAACATCCATGCTCCTATGCAATTAAAATCGTTAAATTATGTTATATTCTACACGAAATTTAAGTATCATATATCCTTTACAGGAAATTACCCGCCGTTTTTTACGCTCAAAAGAATTTTCTCCTTTTTTAATTACGGGAGTAAAAAATCATCTATTCCAATTGACTTTCCGCATAGAGCCCTTTAATATAAATACAACAAAAATGATCTTGAGGAGCGTGCGTTTTTTTGAGCGATCTAGTAAAAGTGCAAACATATCTGCAAACCATCGACGAAGTGATCGAAAAGGGCCCCTTCAAAGATAATTGGGAAAGCCTCTCCCGCTATGGCATCCCGGAGTGGTATGCACAGGCAAAATTCGGCCTGTTCGTCCACTGGGGGGTCTACTCCGTGCCTGCCTATTTCAATGAATGGTATTCGCGCGAAATGTACCAAAAAGGCCATCCGGCCCGCGTACATCATCTAAAAACCTATGGAAAGGATTTTGGCTACAAGGATTTCATCCCGCAGTTCACCGCTGAAAAATATGACCCAAAAGCCTGGGCGGACCTCTTTGCGGAAAGCGGGGCGAAATACGTTACCCCAGTCGGCGAGCATCACGACGGCTTCAAAATGTATCCGAGCGAGCTGTGCGAATGGAACGCCGTTAAGATGGGCCCGAAGCGGGATATCTACGGGGAGCTCAAACGGGAGCTGGAAATCCGCGGCGTGAAATACTGCTCCTCCAGCCACCGTGCCGAGCACTATTGGTTTATGAACGGCGGGCGCGAGCTTCCGGGCAGCGACGTGCAGGAGGAAGCCTACCGCGAATTTTACGGCCCTGCTGTCGCCAAGGCGAAGGATGACCCAAGCCGCCGCCCTGAGGGCTCCCTCGTCCCAACAAAGGAGTGGCTGGAGGATTGGCTCGCCTCCACCTGCGAGCTTGTCGACGTCAACCGCCCCTATACGGTTTATTTCGACTGGTGGGTGCGCCAACACGCCTTCCGCCCCTATATGAAAAAATTCCTGGCATATTACTACAACCGTTCCCGCGAGTGGGGCATGGAGGTTTGCGTTTTTTATAAGTGGGATGGCGTGATGTATGAATGCGCCGTATTGGATATTGAGCGTGGGCAGCTTCCTGCGATCAATCCCCGCCCCTGGCAAAACGACACTGCCATTGCCAAAAACTCCTGGGGCTACACAGAAGGGAACCATTTTAAAACACCCTATGAGCTGATCTGCAACCTCATCGACGTGGTTAGCAAAAACGGCTGCCTGATGCTTAACGTCGGCCCAAAGGCAGATGGCACAATCTGCGATGAAGAAGCCCATGCCCTGCGGGAAATCGGAAAATGGATGAAGAAAAACGGCGAGGCGATTTACGGCACCTCACCCTACCGGATTTTTGGTGAAGGCCCCTCCAATTCCGGCGGCTCCTTCCGGGAAAAGCTCACCTTTACCAAAAAGGATTTCCGCTTTACTTATCGGCCCGGTGAGCTTTATGTGTTTGCAATGAAGCCCAATGCGAAAAACGTTTACCGGATCAAATCCCTCGGCGCGAGGGACGATGCACTCAATTACGATATCCGCGGCGTGTCGCTGTTGGGGCATGATTGCAAAGTAAGCTACCACCAGACGGACAATTATTTAGAGCTGCGCGCGGAGACAGCCGAGCAATTTGAATTGCCGGTCTGTCTAAAAATCGAAATCGACTAAGCCTCTTAAACAGCCTGCCAGGCAGGGAGAGGACGGCTAACCGCAATCCTCTCTGTTCCAAAACAGCAGTCCGTTTAGATGCCATTTTACTTCATTGAAATAGCGCTCCTCTGCATCCGTTGCCACATTGAGGAGCGCCGTTTTGCTCCTATTTTTCGAAAAAGCTCTTTTGGCTTCTTCCATCTAATCTGTCGCTTATTCTTCCAGCAATGAGTCAAGCGCCCTGAGCGCCTTGGATGCCTGTGTATCGAAATCACTAAAATTTTCGGTATAAGTTCGGTAATTTCCCTTGACATCAATTACACAGTTGTATAGATCCTCATACGCGGTATACGCCTCTTTTACCGCATCTCGAATTTCTTCCACTTCATCTCCCTTGAGCAGCGGCAGCTTAAGCAACTTCTGATACTTATCCTCCAGCACGGCGGTGCTTGCTTTTATCAGGCTGATTTCAGATGCATGATCCCGCTGCGCAGCCGCCACGGCGCTTTCAATGCTTCCGTATACAGAATAGCGGTTATAAATATAATCATTCCAGTTTTTGTGGATATCATTCCCAACATTCTCTAATTTTGCACCAGCCGAGATTGCTGTTGTATAAAACTCTTTGGCATTGGTCTTGTAAGAATGGATTTGCACAACCTGATATGCAAAAAAACCTCCCACTGCTCCAAACAGAAGCAATACAGACAACATAATAGCAAAAATCATCGGCGTTTTTGATTTTTTGTGCGCAGGCGACTGGGCAGGGCTGACTCCTGTAAATGACTTCTGCTGTGCCTTGCAGCCACATTTTGCACAAAAGATCTGCCCTTGCCGGAGCTGTTCCCCGCAGCTTGGGCAAATCAAAGGCACTGAGGCATCTTTGGACATGCCGCATTTGGCGCAGAACTTATCCGCTTCGTTCCAGGGTGCGCCACACTGTGGACAAACAGCAGGGGTCTGCTCCTGCTCCGACCGCTCAGGCGAGCAGGCCGGATTAGAACAGCCGCCATGCTCCTCCCAACAGGCTTGATGATACAGCGCGCCGCATTGCGCGCATGTATGAGTATCCCCGTCTTTCAACGGCCGTTCGCAATAACAACACAGTTTCTCTTTTTCCTCCATCAAAATAATTCTCCCTCCTAATATTCCTGACGGAAATGCTCTACTTTCCCCCTTATCATACAAAAAAACGCATCCGATGGCAAGACCTTCTCCCTCAACGGATTCTTTATGCCCATCGTTGCCCCAGCCACTCCTGCGCCAGCATCAGCCAATGTGCAGGATATGGGTGCGCTTTGTCACAGGTGCGCAGGGAGCAATCCGCCAACCCATGATGCCCGGTTTCAAAAACATGCAGGTCAAAGCGCGCCCCATTCTGCGCAAGCGCGGATGCAAACAGCAGGCTATTCTGCACGTCCACACTTTTATCATCCGCCGTGTGCCATAAAAACACAGGCGGCATGATGCGTGGGATATGGTTTTCCAATGAAAGGAAGGCGCGCCGCTGCGGCGTATCCGGCGTTTTTCCGAGCAGCAGGCGGATGGAGCCCTCATGCGCTAAACCCCGACATGCCGTTAAAACTGGATAACACAAAACTGCCGCGTCCGGGCGAATGTTCCCACCTGCCGCCTCCGGGCAAACCGACGGTTTCTCCGCAAACACGCTTAATCCCGCCGCAACATATCCCCCTGCGGAAAATCCCATCACCGCAACCTTGTGGGGATCCACACAAAAGCGTTTTGCCTCGCCGCGAATCAGCCGCACGGCCCATGCGGCGTCGCAGATCGGCGCAGGGAACGCGGCCTGATCCCCCAAGGAATATTGCAGCACAAACACCTGATACCCCTGCGCTGCAAAATGCATGGCAATCGGCTCCTCCTCCCGGTTGGAGCAGGCGGCAAAGCCGCCTCCTGGGCAGATAAGCAGTGCCGGACGGGCTCCTGAAAAGGCGCAGCGGTCCACCGCGCCGAGCAGGTAGGCGGTTAAAAAAACATCCGTCCGGTCTGGGTAACGATAAATGGTTTCCAGCTTCATCAGGCTACACCTCCGGGTTTTCCACCGTGACCTCGGCCATTAGCATGATGTGGTCGGATACGGTTTGGACATAGGGCTTTGCCCAGCGGCACTCCACGCTGGCAGAAAAAAGAATATTATCGAGATAGGGATACTCTGAGCCATCATCACTGGGAAAGGTTACAATAGGGCGCTGCGCCGTGTTGACCGGCGTCATCCCCTGAAAGCCATCCAGCTCGGAAAAATCCAGAATATTGAAATCCCCCATCAGCAGGCAGGGCGCTTTCCCCCGCAGCGTTTTGCTGATTACCGCAATCTGATTTGTGCGAAGCTCCGTTCGTTCAAAAGAGAGGTGCGTATTATAAATACGCACAGGGATGCCATCCGCCCGGATGGTCACGCCTCCCAGCACGCGGCCCTCCTCCAAGCCTGTCTCCAGCCGGTGCAGCTCCACCGCCTCAAACGGATACCGGCTTAGAATGCCGATCCCATATTCATTACCAGGTAAGCCAATCGCCGGGAAAAAGCGGTAGTACGGCAGTGTTTTCTGCGAGAGCATACGCAGCAGATTTTTGCCGCCCGCCCGCGTGCCGCCGCGATCCAGCTCCTGTAGGCACACGATATCAAGGCTGTTTGTGTTGATATCCTGCGCAATCTCCTCCACCGCCGTGCCGTCAACGCAGTTTTTCACATTATAGGTCGCCACCCGGAGCGTCACGCTCTGTGCTGGCGTTATATTCTCCGGCGGGGCGACGGGCCTTGAGCCGCTCCCCGGCACGCCGTCAAGATACCCGAGCACGCCGGTCACAAACTGTAAAACAATCAGGAAGCCGGCAAGCAAGGCGCTTCCGATTTGCTGCAACATATCCATTCCTCCATTTGATTGCATCGCTCAATTTGATTTTGATAAGCTTCTTCTGAATTTTAATCGTTCCCACCCCCAATGTCAAACATTCTTCAAGCCAAAGTTGCGGGGCTTACTAGAAAAATGCGATGCAACGCGGGAGCGCAACGCAAAAAGAGCTCCGTCCGATGCATGCACACAGGGCGGAGCCAAATGGAAAGGGGTATGAATACGTCAAAGAGTAAATAGCGAAGCGGCGCTAAAACGTTCCCTCCTGCTCACCCGCAAGCGTCAGAGAAATATTCAGGTTTCCATTGCGCTGGCGGATTGCGTCGAGGAACGCTTTTTGCTCAGCCTCCTCCTTCATTTGGATATCATAGACAACCTCAAACAGCGCGCCGAAATCACTTGTTTTCACCTTTTTGCGCGTCCAGAATACCGTATATCGTTCTAAAAGATCGTCAAACAGGCCGTGGAAATTAAGGTTTTCCGGCACAGTAATCTTCAGTGTCATCCGCGCCGTTTTCGGTTGGCCAAAATGCACGATCTGCAAAATAGCCATCGCCGCGCAGAGGATCATCGCAAAAAGCACTGCATAGCCGATATAGCCCATGCCGCACGCAAGCCCCACGCCAAGAGTGAAAAACACATAGGCGATATCCTTCGGATCGCCCGGCGCACTACGAAAACGAATGAGGGAGAACGCACCGGCCAGGCTGAACGCCCGCGCCACATTATTGCCCACCAGCAGGATGATAACAGCGATGATGGCGGGGAGCATGATAAGCGTTACGGGGAAGCTGGGGGTATAGCCCTCCTTTTGATGCGTCAGCAAGTAAGTCAGGCTGATCAGCAGCCCCAGCAGCAGGGAAGCTCCTATAATCAGGAACGCGTTCAGCGGGGTTAGTTCATCCACAATAGAAGAAAAAATAGTCGTCAGCATTCAAAATCGACCCTTTCTTAGTTCAAATAAATGGGATATATCAAGAAACCCGTTTTCTCCACTGGGCACTTGGGCGGCGTCGCACGGATCCGCCCGCAGCCACTGCTGATATTCCGTACCGTATTTGGAAAATCCGCGGCTGTAAATCTCTAGGGCGGACAGCTCACGCACGAGCCAAAGCGGCAGTGTACCTAGCGTTTTAATCTCCATCAGGCGCTGATCCTCCGGAATCAGAAGCCCGCCGAAGGAGCCGGCCTCCAGCAAAAGCTGTTCACGCCGTGTGCAAATTTCACGGTCAAAGGTGACACGCAGAGTTGGATCTTCCTTCCCTGTAAACGCGAGCCTTTTGTAGCTGATATAAGCCGCCGGACGAACCGCATACAGGTTTAAAAAACAGCTGATCTCCCGAAGCACCTCCCGCGAGAGGTAATCAGGCATTACGGGCAGCGCACCGCCGGCAAGGAGCCGGTAGGCCTCCCCCAGCGGGAGCTCCACGCGGCGCTTTGCCGTAACGCCGCCAATCTTTTTTTTCAATTCTACAAACACCGGCTCCTGCTGAGAACGAGGAATGCGATAGCTGCGCACGCGGAGCTTTTCTTTATAATAAGGGTGCGAGAGGGAATGCCGGATCAAGTCATGATGTTTCGTATCATAATATAGACTGTATATCTCATAATCCTCACCGTTTTCACAGTAGCTATCGAGGCCCATGTGCTTCTCTAGCGAGGGTAAGAGCGTCTGATACTGTGTCAGGGTCAGCAGATACTTCTTTTCATACCTCCGAAAGGTTGCAATGGCCATCCCAATCCTCCTTTGCCGGCGCATCCATCGCGCCTGCTAAATTGCTATCAGTATAATCCCATTTTCTGAAATTCCTCTGAAAAAAGGCTTTCAGGATCCTTTCAGCTAAATTGGTTACAATGCCGAGGGGCAAAAGGAGAGGAAGGGCGTAGAATAGCGTCAAACACATTGTTTGACGCATACATATAAAAACTGAAAACAAAGGGATGTGTTTCGAATGCGAATCCTGATTGTGGAAGATGAAATCCGCCTGGCTGAAGCGCTTGGCCAGATTATGGAGGAAAATAAATACACGGCTGATATCGTGCACGACGGAGAGGCCGGCCTCGATTACGCACTCAGCGGGATCTACGATGTGATCGTGCTGGATGTGATGCTGCCGAAACGAAATGGGTTTGACATTGTGCGTGAATTGCGCGCGCAGAAAGATCAAACGCCGGTTCTGCTCCTGACGGCAAAAGACGAGGTGCAGGATAAGGTGACAGGCCTTGACTGCGGCGCGGATGACTACCTGACCAAGCCCTTTTTCACGGAGGAGCTGCTCGCTCGCGTGCGTGCCCTCTCCCGCAGGCAGGGCGATGTGGTGCTAAACGAGCTCTCCTTTGGGGATTTAACGCTCAATTTATCTGCTTATACGCTGCAATGTGGCGCAAAAAGCGTTCGCTTGGGGCGCAAGGAGTTTGAAGTGATCCGCCTGTTGTTATCAAACCCCAAGATTATCCTCTCCAAGGAGACGCTACTACTAAAAATCTGGGGCAGCGAATCTGAGGCGGAGGATAATAACGTGGAGGCCTATATTTCCTTTCTGCGCAAAAAGCTTGCCTTTCTGCACAGCACGGTGCAGATCGCCACCGCGCGCAAGCTCGGCTACCATCTGGAGGAAAACGCCCATGCTGAATAAACTGCGTTGGAAGTTTGTGTTGATCAATATGATTCTGGTCACACTCGTGCTGACCATCGTTTTCACAGCGGTGCTGGCCTCCTCCTACCACCGGCTGGAGATGGACGGCGTGCAGGCTATGGAGCGCGTTCTGCGCGAAGGGGATACCGCCTTTCCCAAGCGGGAAATCGGCGGCAAACTGCCCGGCGGAAAAGCGCCGCAAAAAATGATGACAGCCGCGTTTTATGTTGAGCTGGATGGCGGCGGCGCTGTCCAGAGGGTCGTGGGCGAAAACGTGACGGTTATGGACAACGGCGCGCTAAACGCCATCGTATCGGCCGCACGCGCACAAGGAAAAACCTCCGGCGTTATCCGTGGCGAAAGCCTGCGCTTTCTCATCCAGGGCAGCCGCATCGCCTTTGCGGACCGCGCCGGCGAGATCGCAAGCCTGACCTCCTTGCTAAAAACCTCCGCGCTCGTCGGCCTTTTTGGCCTGCTCGCCTTTTTTGGCATCAGCCTGTTTCTCGCGCGATGGGCGCTGCGTCCTCTCGAAAAATCATGGCGGCAGCAGCGGCAGTTCGTAGCGGATGCCTCCCATGAACTAAAAACGCCTTTGACCGTGATTCTCGCCAACATGGGGATCGTCCTCTCCCACCGGGATGAAACCGTGCAGAGCCAGGCAAAATGGCTCGAATACACCCAGACGGAGGCGACCCATATGAAGGAGCTCGTGGGGAGCCTGCTGTTCCTCGCACAGGCGGACGACGTCCGGCAGGCGCTCACGCTCTCTGAGCTGAATTTCAGCGACACGGTCTGGAGCAGCGTGCTGCTGTTTGAGTCTCTTGCCTTTGAGCAGAGTAAAACGCTCACAAGCGAAATTGAAAAAGACGTGGTGCTCCTAGGCGATGAGGAGCGGCTGCGCCGCATGACCGCCATCCTGCTGGATAATGCCATGAAATACTCCGGCGAGGGCGGCGCCGTCACGCTCCGGCTGCAAAAATTGCAGGAGAAGGCTGTGCTAACAGTGCATAATACCGGCGATCAAATTCCCGCGGATCAAATCCCCCATATCTTTGAGCGGTTTTACCGGGTGGACAGCTCCCGCACCCGTGCGCAGGGCGGTTATGGCCTCGGCCTTTCGATCGCGCAGAGCATCGTGCAGGCCCACCACGGCAAAATCCATGCGCAAAGCGACACACAGGGCACCACTTTCACCGTGGCTCTTCCAATGTGTACACAGCGAACGATAAAGTATAAGAAAAAAGTAACAAAATAAGAATTCTACCACGAATTCATTCTTCGTTCACACTTCTTTTATTGACATCCCTTCCGCAATCACGTACACTAATAGGGTGGGTTCTTTTGCCCATAGGGAGGGATCAAATCAAATGGCTGTTAAGCATAAAGCGCAACGCGCGGCGGCGGGGGCGGTCCTCGACCAGCTGCTCAAATATGTGGACAAGGATCCGCAGGCAAACCTGCTGAAACTGATGGACAAGGTCCAGGGCATCGTTGGGAACCTTTTTCCCGCAAAATCCCTGGAGGGAATCCGCAAAGGCGCGGAAGACCCGGAGAACGTGTGGAATCAGTTTGCGATGAGTATCCTGCGCGATATCGACCGCGACGTAATCAAAAAAATGTTTCTCGCGCTCGGACTTCACGCCGCCTACCACGGCACAAAAACCGTGCGCGAGAATCGTGAAAAATACCAGTGCAATATCCCCTGGATCATTCTGCTCGACCCAACCAGTGCCTGCAACCTCAAATGCAAGGGCTGCTGGGCGGCGGAATACGGCCATCGCCAGAGCTTGAGCTACGAAGAGCTCAGCGAGATTGTCCGCCAGGGCAAGGAAATGGGCACCCATTTTTATATGTTCACGGGCGGGGAGCCGCTCGTGCGCAAGGATGACGTAATCCGCCTGTGCGAAGAAAACCCGGATTGCGCCTTTCTGGCCTATACGAACGCGACGCTTGTCGATCAGGCGTTCTGCGACGACATGAAGCGGGTAGGCAACTTTGCCCTTGCCATCAGCATTGAAGGCACGCGCGAAAGCAATGACGCCCGCCGCGGTGAAGGCGTTTACGACAAGGTCATGTCCGCCATGGACCTGCTCAAGAAGAATAAGCTGCTCTTCGGCATTTCAGTCTGCTATACAAGCCAGAATGTCGATGCGGTCACAAGCGATGCATTCATCGACCTAATGATTGAAAAGGGAGTCAAGTTCGGCGCGTATTTTAACTATATGCCGGTCGGGCACGACGCCTACCCAGAGCTAATTCCCACGCCGGAGCAGAGAAAGCATATGTATGATTGGCTGCGCAAAATGCGTAACGGCAAAACCGGCAAACCCATGTTCGTCTTTGATTTTCAGGACGACGCTGAATATGTCGGCGGTTGCATCGCGGGCGGACGCAACTATTTCCACATCAATTCCGCGGGCGATATCGAGCCCTGCGTATTCATCCATTTTTCGGATTCCAACATCCGCACACACACGCTGATTGAGGCGCTGCGCCGCCCCCTGTTCCAGGCCTACTGGCGCGGTCAGCCGTTCAATGATAACCATCTGCGCCCCTGTCCGATGCTGGAGAACCCTGACTGCCTGCGCAGGATGATCGAGGAGACGGGTGCAAAATCCACTGATCTCATTTCGCCGGAGAGCGCGGAAATGCTGTGCGCAAAGTGTGATAAATTCGCCGCAGCCTGGGCCCCGGAGGCGGAAAAGCTCTGGGCATCCAGGGAGCACCCCCACCCGAAAACGCAATATTACCGCGACACACCGGAGGGTAAGCGCGAGGCGGAGAAACAGGCCGCACGATCGGGCGAGAATGAAAAGCAGTAGCCACAACTTGCAATGGGGCAGGGAGCAGTTGCTCTCTGCTCCTTTTTCTGAATTCATTCCAGAGGGGAGATTTTCCGTTTGTTTCAGGTAACCCGGCAGGGCAGCCAGATGATTGTCGACATCCATGGCATGCATGCGCGCGAAGCCCGTTTTCGGCTCGATTTGCTCATCGACAACGCACCGGAAGAGGTGAGGGAAATCATTGTCATTCACGGCTACAGCCATGGGCAAGTGCTTAAAAACATGGTGCGAAACGATCTCACCAGCACGCGGATCAAAACCATTCGCGCCTCTTACAACGCCGGGCAAACCGTAATAGAGCTGCGCAAACACAAGGGAAAACGGCCCAGATAGCAAACGTAACCAAGCCCCGGCTCCGCCATATTATGCGGGGCTGGGGCTATTTTTGATTGCAATGGATACCGTCAGTTTTCAGCGGAAGGGGCGGCTGAAAACCGCACCATTTTCCTTCCCTGCCCCTCATAAAACGTGAGCTGCATTGTTTTGCCGCTCTTTGTATTCTTGACCTTTAGCACATCGCCCTCGCGCTGCGTTTCACCGGCCGCAAGCGCCTGATAAAACGCCTCGAACGCATCGATCTCCGCATCCGCCGGATAGGCCGTGCCCTCCGGGATGACGTACTGCCCGGGGTACATCTGGATTTCCGCATTTTTCACCAGATGATAGGGGAAATATACCAAGCTTTCCCCGCCGCCCGTCTCTATCTCGCCGAAGCTTGCCACCGGGGCAAACAGGGCGTAGCGCGGATGTTCATCCCCCTCCGCATTCGGTACGCGCGCGAGCAGGAAGAAAGCAGAGCTTTCAGCTTCTTTCTTTGTGAACAAAATATATTGTTCCTGATAGACGGCCGTATCTATATTTTCTGCGTCGACGGCGCGCTTCTGTATTTTTTCTTTTAACTCGATCAATGAGTCTGACGATACAAAGCTCGTAAAGGAGCCGCCAACCTCCCCACGCCGGGCAACAAGCTTCGCAGAGAAGGATTGGCCAGAGAGCCCGTCGCGCGCTGTAATATGAGTTAGTGTCTGATAGCCGCCGCAGGCGGGTAGGGTCAATAAAAGCAATGCTGTGAGCAAAATAGACAAAAATTTTGTTCTTTTCAATTTTACGCCCCCTTTTGATTCTCTTATCTTCATGATAGCATCGTCATTGCAAAAGTCAAGAAAACAAAAATGCCCACGGCGCAATCCAATACGCCGCAGGCAGCCGGGGATCTTTTTAATTTCAATTTACAGCGTCGCAATATCCGTCAAATTCACCGTATCCGCTTCCACAATCCGCGTGCTCTCCATGATTGCCTTCGCAGCGTCCAGGCTCGTCAGGCAGGAGCAGCCCGCCTCCACCGCCAGGCGGCGCAGCTTAAAGCCGTCGCGGTTTTCAAGCCTGCCGTGCGTGGGCGTGTTGATGATGAGGGAAACATCCTCCGCCGCGAGCATATCGTGGATATTCGGCGAATCGCCGGAGATTTTGTTGATCGGCTCAGCCGGCACGCCCGCTGCCATGAGCGCCTTGCGCGTGCCGGGCGTTGCATAGAGCCGGAACTGCATATCCTTCATGTTTTTGAACATTTCGCAGATTTCCGCCTTATCCTTATCGCGAACGGTGACGATGATTTTGCCATCCTTCGGCAGATGCACGCCCGCGCCGTCAAAGGCCTTGAGCAACGCTTCATCATAACTCCTAGAGATGCCAAGCACCTCGCCGGTGGATTTCATCTCCGGGCCTAGGCTCGTATCCGCTCCGAGAATTTTCTCAAAGGAGAACACCGGCATTTTGATCGCGTAATAGCCGCTGTGGCGATAAAGCCCAGTGCCATAGCCCATATCGGCCAGCCGCTCGCCAAGCATGGCGCGTGTTGCGAGCGCAATGGCGGGGATGCCGGTCACCTTGCTGATATAGGGCACCGTGCGGGAGGAGCGGGGGTTCACTTCGATAATATAAACCGTTTCGTTATAAACAATGAACTGGATGTTCATCATGCCGACCACCTGCAACGCGGACGCAAGGCGCCGGGTGTAATCCACGATCGTATCCTGCACCTTCCGGCTCAAGCTGACGGCGGGATAAACGGAGATCGAGTCGCCGGAATGGATGCCCGCGCGGTCGATATGCTCCATAACGCCGGGGATAAGGATATCGCGCCCGTCGCAGATCGCATCCACTTCCACCTCCTGCCCCATGAGGTATTTATCAACCAGCACCGGGTGATCCTGAATCGTGCGGTTGATGATCGCCATGAATTCGCAGATGTCCGCGTCGGAAGCGGCAATCTGCATGCCCTGCCCGCCGAGCACGTAGCTCGGGCGCACCAGCACGGGGTAGCCCAGCATATGCGCGGCGGCAAGCGCCTCTTCCTCCGTGAATACCGTTTGCCCCTTCGGGCGCGGGATGGCGCACTGCTCCAGGATTTCGTCAAAACGCTCGCGGTCCTCCGCCGCGTCCACATGGTCGGCGTCCGTGCCGAGGATTTTCACGCCGAGATCGTTGAGCGTTTCGGTGAGCTTAATGGCCGTCTGGCCGCCGAACTGGACGATCGCGCCGTCCGGCTTTTCGAGCTCAACGATATTGGTCACGTATTCGGGCGTGAGCGGCTCGAAATAGAGCTTATCCGCCACGTCAAAATCCGTGGAAACCGTTTCCGGGTTGTTATTGACGATCACCGTTTCGCAGCCCGCCTTTTTTAGCGCCCAGACGCAGTGCACGGAGCAGTAGTCAAACTCGATGCCCTGCCCGATGCGAATTGGGCCGGAGCCGAGCACAAGCACCTTTTTGCGGTCGCAGGAGGGGTCCACCTCGTTCTCCACCCCGTAGTCGGAGTAGTAATACGGCGTTTGCGCCCGGAATTCGGCGGCGCAGGTATCAACCACAGAGAAGGCGGGCTGGATGCCCCACATCTTGCGCATGTTTTTCACCGCAGCGGGCGTGATGCCGATATCCTTGGCAATCACGCTATCTAAAAAGCCCATCTGTTTGGCCTTGAGCAGTGTTTCTTTATCGCTCACGCCGCTGCGCAGCTTTTTCTCCATATCCGTAATGGATTGAATTTTATAGAGAAACCAGTAGTCAATCTTTGTGATTGCATGGATGGTTTCCAGTGGGATTCCGTTATAAATTGCGGCGGCAACCGCGTAAATGCGCTCGTTGTCAATGTGGTGAAGCTGCTCAATGAGCGCTTCATCATTCATCTCCAGAAGAGCGGGCACCATCAGGCTCTCGCGGTGCTCCTCCAGCGAGTGGACCGCCTTTAAAAGCGCCGCCTCAAACGAACGGGAGATCGCCATGACCTCGCCGGTCGCCTTCATCTGCGTGCCAAGCGTGCGCTTGGCGGTGACGAATTTATCAAACGGCCACTTGGGGAATTTCACCACGCAGTAGTCGAGCGCGGGCTCGAAGCTTGCAAAGGTCTTGCCCGTGACTGCGTTCGGGATTTCGTCGAGCCCCAACCCCAGCGCAATTTTCGCCGCCACGCGCGCAATCGGGTAGCCCGTCGCCTTAGAGGCCAGCGCGGAGGAGCGGGAAACGCGGGGGTTCACCTCGATCACCGCGTATTCAAAGGAATCTGGGTTCAATGCGTACTGCACGTTGCACCCGCCCTGGATGCCCAAGGCGGAAATAATGTTGAGCGCAGAGGAGCGCAGCATCTGGTAATCCTTATCTGAGAGCGACTGGCTGGGCGCAACGACGATCGAATCGCCCGTATGTACACCCACCGGGTCGAGGTTTTCCATATTGCAGACGGTGATGCAGTTGCCCTTGGAATCGCGCATCACCTCGTATTCAATTTCCTTCCAGCCCGCGATACAGCGCTCAATGAGCACCTGCCCCACGCGGGAAAGGCGGATGCCGTTGTGCGCGATCTCGCGCAGTTCCTCTTCATCATCCGCGATGCCGCCGCCGGTGCCGCCAAGCGTATAGGCCGGGCGGACGATGACCGGATAACCGATGGAGGCGGAGAATTCCAGCGCATCCTCCACCGTTTCCACCACCTTGGAGGCAACGCACGGCTCGCCGATGGAAAGCATGGTATCTTTAAACGCCTGCCGGTCCTCCGCCTTCTTGATCGCATCTGCGTTAATGCCGATCAGCCGCACACCGAGCTCCTTCAAGATGCCCTTCTCCTCGAGCTCCATGGCGAGGTTCAGGCCCGTCTGTCCGCCCAGGGTGGGCAGGATGGAATCGGGCTTCTCCACCTCCAGCACGCGGCGCACGGTTGGGATGGTCAGCGGCTCAATGTAGACCTTATCCGCAATGTCTTTATCCGTCATGATCGTGGCGGGGTTGGAGTTAACAAGCACAACCTCCACGCCCTCCTCATGCAGGGAGCGGCAGGCCTGCGTGCCGGCATAGTCAAACTCCGCCGCCTGGCCGATGATGATGGGGCCGGAACCGATGACAAGGACTTTTTTAATGCTTTGATCGATCATTGCAGCTCCTCCTTCTCAATCATGCGGATAAACTTGTCGAACAGAAACGATGTATCATGTGGGCCGGGGGAAGCCTCCGGATGGAACTGAACGGTGAAAACCGGCTTTCCGTGGTAGACGACGCCCTCAACTGTGCCGTCGTTTACGTTGACGCAGTTGACCTCCGCGTTGCGTGGCAGGCCCTCGGCCTTGACCATATAGCCGTGGTTCTGCGAGGAGATGTAGGAGCGGTCCTCCTCCAGAAACTTCACTGGATGGTTCGCGCCGCGGTGGCCGTATTTCATGCGCTCGGTATCGCCGCCCTGGGAGAGCGCCATGAGCTGATGCCCTAGGCAGATGGCGAAGGTGGGCATCCCGTAATCGTAAAGCTTCGCGATCTCTCGGATGATCCCTTTGCAGTCCTTCGGGTCGCCGGGGCCGTTGGAGAGCATAAGCCCGTCCGGCTTCGCGGCGATGATCTCCTCCGCTGTGGCGAAGCAGGGGTAGATGGTGACCTCACAGCCGCGGCTTGCCAGGCTCCGCGCGATATTGCGCTTCACGCCGAAATCCATCAGTGCGATCTTGGGGCCGGTGTTGCCTTCGCCCACGATCTCAGGCTTTGTAATGCTCACGGATTCCACAAGGCCAACCTGGCGGAACGCCCCGATCACCTCCATGCAGTGCTTCATATTAGAAATATCGTCGGTCATCATACCGCGCATGGTGCCGCTTTCCCGGAGTTTTTTGACAATCGCGCGCGTATCAAGGCCGACGATGCAGGGAATATCAAATTCGTTGAGCACCGATTCCAGAGAAGCGGTACTGCGGAAATTGGAAGGCGTGTCGCACAGCTCGTGCAAAAAGAATGCGCACGGCTGCAAACGGATGGATTCAAAATCCTCGCGGCTAACGCCGTAGTTGCCGATCATCGGGTACGTCATCACCACGCCCTGCCCGGCATAGGACGGATCGGTCAAAATTTCAAGGTACCCGGTCATAGAGGTGTTGAAAACGACCTCGCATGCCATCTCGCGGAATGCGCCGCGGGCCTCGCCCTCATAGATGGAACCATCTTCCAGAACCAGATAAGCTCTCACTGGCTTCACCGTGCCTTCCTGATAAATTCATTGCGCCCAAACGGGCAAAAAAAGAAGCGGGTTCGGCGCGTCTGCCGGTCCCCGCTGTTTCCCGCGAAGGGAAGCATAACGCCGTGCGTAAAAGGGGCAGAGCTTGGCCTATCCCCTTCCTCTAAACGTTAATATTAGCATGTTTCTTTTCAAATTTCAACAGGAATCCACATAAAACAGGCGGGCAGGTGAAAGAACGGCATTGCGCACAAATTATACCTCTCTAATTGCTTGCTTCTCGGCCATTATACATAGATTATTCTATCTTGCCGCAATACACAGAAAAAATATGCAAGTTTATGCATTCAGTTGCATAAATAAACAACCAGGGCGTTGCTCCATACCCATTGCGGCAGGGATCAGCATTCTAGAAAAGGCTTCTATCTCTCTTGAAATCCTGCGCCCCTACCGGCTGCCTCAGCACCACGCGGCAGTATCATCCATGGCTTGCCGGAAGCGTAAGCATTTGTGCCCATACCACCCGCTTCTGAAGCAGGAAGAAGCCTGCCTCCCGCTCTGACAACATGCCCATTTTTGAAATGCATGGAAAGCCGATCCCGCGCAATCTGACAATTGATTTCTATCAGGGCAGGCTATATAATATAGGTTATAAAAATAGGCGGCGGAGAAGGGGAAGGTGAGGCACCGTGAAATCTATCCTTCTCGCCCTTCCGCGTGCACAGGCCGCCTCTCAGATGAAAAAAGTGCTTTTGAATGCATCGTTTTCCGTAGCGGGCGTCTATTCCTCAGGCGCGGAGGTGCTTACGGCCGTGAGCGCCCTACCAAATGGCGTGGTAATCTGCGCGCGGCTGCCCGATCTTTCCCCTGCGCAGCTCGCCCAAATGCTGCCGGATGGGTTTGATCTGATTGAGCTAGTTTCCTCCGGCCAGATCCCTGTGCAGGGCTACAGCAATGTGGTGAGCCTTCACCTGCCGCTCAACCGCTTGGAATTCATCGGCATGGTACAAACGCTTGCATGTGCATCGGGCATTGCCTGCGGCACGCATGGCGAGCAGGGCCGCTCCAGCGGCGAAAAGGAGCTGGTAGCTCGGGCTAAAGCGCTGCTCATGCGGGAGCTTTCGCTCTCTGAACCCGAGGCTTACCGTCTGCTCCAGAAGCGAAGCATGGCGACCGGTATGCGCATGGCGGATACCGCACGCAACGTGCTCTTCCACGGCGTGAAGGCGATATGAGAAAGGGTGATTCGATGAAATTCACAAAGATGCACGGCATCGGCAACTGCTACCTATATTTCAACTGCTTCGAAGACCCTGTTCTGAATCCGGCGGAACTGTCCGTCCGGCTCAGCGATGTCCACTTCGGCGTCGGCTCCGACGGCATCATCCTCATCGAGCCGAGCGAAATTGCCGACTGCAAAATGGATATTTACAACGCCGACGGCTCGCGCGGCAAGATGTGCGGAAACGGAATCCGCTGCGTGGGCAAATACGTCTATGACCGTGGGCTCGTCAAAAAAGATGTGATTACCGTTGAAACCCTCAGCGGAATCAAAACACTCTATCTCAACATCGAAGGCGGCGCCGTCAAAACCGTGCGCGTCGATATGGGCAGGCCAATCCTTACGCCCGCCGAAATCCCGGTCAGGCTGCCGGGGTACAAAATTGTCAACCAACGGGTTAAAATAGAGAATGAACGCGCCGCAAAGCCCATCCATGCACATATCACCTGCGTTTCGATGGGAAACCCGCACTGTGTGGTGTTTGAAGATTTTCTCGACGTGGGCAAATTCCCACTGGAGGACTTCGGCCCGAAATTTGAGCGTGACCCGCTCTTCCCGGAGGGGGTCAACACGGAGTTTGTCAACGTCATCAATGACCACGAGGTCAAAATGCGTGTGTGGGAGCGCGGCAGCGGTGAAACCTGGGCCTGCGGCACGGGCGCGTGCGCTGTGGCAGTCGCCTGCGTTCTGAACGGCCGGACAGGCCGTCGGGTGCTCGTCCATCTGCGCGGCGGAGACCTCGAGATTGAGTGGGATGAACGCGCCGATACCGTTTGGATGACTGGCCCCGCCGCGTTCGTTTGCGACTGCGAATGCAATCCGAAGGAGTTCGGGCAATAGCCCGTTTTCCACTTTGTAACAATTTAAAGAAAGGGTGATCGGACCGATGAAAATCAATGAAAATTTCCTGAAGCTTCCAAGTAGCTATCTTTTCTCCACCATCGCTCAAAAAATAGCGGCTTATCAGCAGGCGCACCCCCAGGCGGATATCATTCGCCTGGGTATCGGCGACGTCACCCGCCCCTTGCCTCCGGCTGTCATTGATGCGATGCACAAGGCTGTTGACGAAATGGCGCAGGAGGAAAGCTTCCACGGTTACCCGCCGGAGTATGGGCAGGATTTCCTTTTGGATAAAATTTTAAAATATGATTTTGCCGCCTACGGCGTTTCCCTTGCCGCGGATGAAATCTTCGTCAGCGACGGCGCGAAGAGCGACACTGGAAACATCGGAGATATCTTCGGGGTGGAGAATACCGTCGCGGTGTGCGACCCGATCTATCCGGTCTATGTGGATACGAATGTAATGGCGGGGCGAGCCGGAGATCTATTGGCAAACGGCCGGTGGAGCAATTTTGTCTATCTACCCTGCACGGCAGAGCATCATTTTTTGCCGGAGCTCCCCACGGAGCATGCGGATTTGATTTATCTCTGCTTTCCTAATAATCCCACCGGTATGGCCATTGACTTTGACGGCCTGAAGCAGTGGGTCGATTATGCAAACCGCGAAGGCAGCGTGATCCTCTACGACGCCGCCTACGAAGCCTATATCACACAGGAGGGTATTCCCCACAGTATTTATCAAATCGAGGGTGCAAAAAACTGTGCGATTGAATTCCGAAGCTATTCCAAAACTGCCGGCTTTACGGGCGTACGCTGTGCCTACACGGTTGTCCCCAAAGAGCTGAAGAGAAACGGCGTTTCTCTCAACAACCTCTGGGCGCGCAGGCAAGCAACCAAGTTCAATGGCGTCTCTTATGTTACCCAGCGCGCGGCACAGGCGGTTTATTCTGATGCAGGCCGGCGCGAGGTGCGCAAAATCATTGGTTATTATCAGCGAAATGCCCGCGTGATTGCGGAGGGGCTGCGCGGCGCAGGCTTCCAAGCTTGGGGCGGAGTGAACTCCCCCTATATCTGGCTCAAAACACCGGATGACCTCACCTCCTGGGCATTTTTTGATCAGTTGCTTGAAAAGGCGCAGGTTGTCGGCACGCCGGGCTCCGGATTCGGCCCGGCAGGCGAGGGCTATTTCCGCCTAACTGCATTCGGCGACGCGGCGCGCACTGTGGAAGCAATCGAACGCATTGCCAGCGTTTTTTAAACAAGAATCTGGGAACCGTATCGCTTTCCAGCGCTGCGGTTTCCGGTTTTCTCATTTTTAATCCTGCTGATCCAAAATATTTTATATCAAACGGAGGATGTATTCATGGAGAAGAAAGAGATGCTTTACGAGGGCAAGGCCAAAAAGGTGTATGCGACGCAGGACCCGGATATCCTGATCGTCGACTACAAAGACGACGCAACCGCCTTTAACGGGTTAAAGAAGGGGACGATCACCGGCAAAGGCGTCATCAACAACAAAATGTCCAACTTCATGTGCAAGATGCTCGAAAAGGAAGGGATTCCCACGCATTTCGTCGAGGAGCTCAGCGATCGTGAAACTGCGGTCAAGCGTGTTACGATCGTCCCTCTAGAGGTTATCATCCGCAACAAGGCGGCTGGCTCCATGGCAAAGCGGCTCGGCCTGGAAGAGGGCACGCAGCTTCTCTGCCCCGTTCTCGAGTTCAGCTATAAGGACGATGCGCTCGGCGACCCGATGATCAATGATTCCCACGCGATCGCATGCGGCTTTGCAACGCAGGAGGATATCGATGCCATCCGCTCCATGGCGCTCAAAATCAATGAAATCATGTGCAACTACTTTGCCAGCGTCAACGTGGAGCTGATCGACTTCAAGCTCGAGTTCGGCCGTTATCATGATCAGATCATCTTAGCGGACGAAATCTCCCCCGACACCTGCCGTTTTTGGGATATGACCACACATGAAAAGCTCGATAAGGACCGTTTTCGCCGCGATATGGGCAGTGTAGAGGAGGCCTATGATGAGATGGCGAAGCGCTTGGGCCTGAAATAAATCAAATTTTAAATCACAGATGCCGGCGCGCCGGCATCTGTGATCGATACTGTTTGGAGGAAACGCATTTGAGAAACCGGCCGCCCTTTGACACGCTGCACGAGGAGTGCGGCGTATTTGGCATTTACGGCGATCTGGAAACGCCCCCGGCGCAGGCCGTTTATTACGGCCTCTACGCCCTACAGCATCGCGGGCAGGAAAGCTGCGGCATCGCGGTCAGCGACCAGGGCGTGCTGAGCGTTCATCGGGCTATGGGTCTGGTCAGCGAGGTGTTCGATGAAGGCGTGCTTGCCTCTCTGCCAGGGCAGGCCGCAATCGGCCACGTCCGCTACTCCACAGCGGGCGGGAGCCTCGTGCAAAATTGCCAACCGCTTCTGATGCGCTATGTAAAAGGCCGCCTTGCTATCGCACACAACGGCAATCTGACGAATGCCGAAACCGTGCGGGAGGAGCTTGCAGGGGGAGGCGCGATCTTCCAGACGACAATTGACTCTGAAGTGATCGCCCATGTGATCGCGCAGGAGCGCATTGCGGCGGGAAGCGTCGAGCAGGCTGTAGTGCGCATGATGGGGCGCATCCGGGGTGCTTATTCCCTGTTGGTGATGAGCCCGCAAAAGCTGGTTGCAGCCCGGGATCCGTTCGGTTTCCGACCGCTTGTAATCGGCAGCCTAGGCAGTTCCTACGTGATTGCATCCGAAACCTGTGCGCTTGATGCTGTCAATGCAGAGTTTATCCGCGATGTAGAGCCCGGCGAAGTCGTCGTCGTGGATGCCGGTGGGTTGCGCAGTATACGCACCCATTGCGCAGAGCAACCTCGGCGCATGTGTGTGTTTGAATATATCTATTTCGCGCGGCCCGACTCTACGCTCGACGGCGTGCGCGTCCACGCAGCAAGGCTGCGCGCGGGGGCGTTGCTGGCACAGGAGCATCCCGTGGAGGCTGATATCGTGATCGGCGTGCCAGATTCCGGCCTGGATGCCGCCATCGGCTATGCGCAGGAGAGCGGCATTCCCTATGAGGCTGGCTTCGTGCGCAACAATTACGTGGGCCGCACCTTCATCAAGCCGGAGCAGGGCGAGCGGGAGGCCAGCATCAACATCAAATTAAACGTCCTGCGGCAAAGCGTGGCAGGCAAACGCATCGTCATGGTGGATGATTCCATTGTGCGCGGCTCAACGAGCGCGAACATTATCCGGGCGCTCAAAAAGGCGGGGGCAAAAGAGGTGCATGTGCGCATTTCTTCCCCAACGCTCCATTGGCCCTGCTATTTCGGCACGGACATTCCCACGCGCGAAGAGCTAACCTCCAACCGCCACACGGTGGATGAGCTTTGTCGAGCCATTGGGGCAGATAGCCTAGGCTTTCTAAGCTGCGAAAGCCTGTATGCACTCGTCGGCACGGAGGAACGCACCTTCTGCGACGCATGCTTTACCGGGGAATACCCCATTCCGCTGGATGAAATCAACGGCAATTTCCTCTCAAAGCAGCCGGCTGGTAGGATCACGAAAAACACGAAGCATGCCGCCGGACATAATTCATCTCTAAACGCACCCGTTTTAGGAAAGGAAGGCATTGAATGAAAGATCGTTACGAATCCCCCCTCAACTCCCGCTATGCCAGCAGGGAGATGCAATATATCTTCTCCCCGGATTTCAAATTCCGCACTTGGCGGCGGCTCTGGATTGCGCTCGCTGAAAGTGAGCAAGAGCTCGGCCTGGAGATCACAAATGAGCAGATCGCCGAGCTGAAAGCACATCAGGATGACGTCAACTACGAAATTGCCCAGGAGCGTGAAAGGCTGGTGCGGCACGATGTGATGTCCCACGTTTATGCCTATGGCGTGCAGTGCCCCAAGGCAAAGCCAATCATCCATTTAGGCGCCACATCCTGCTATGTGGGCGACAATACGGATATCATCACAATGGCCGAGGGCCTGCGTCTGATTCACAAAAAGCTTGTGAACCTCATGGATAAGCTCGCGCAGTTTGCGCTGGCGTATAAAGACCTGCCCTGCCTCGCCTTTACTCACTTCCAGCCCGCTCAGCCGACCACCGTCGGCAAGCGCGCTTCCCTGTGGCTGGAAGATTTGCTGCTTGATTTTGAATCGCTTGAATTCCAACTTTCGCAGATGAAGCTGCTCGGCTCCAAGGGCACCACGGGCACGCAGGCAAGTTTCTTGGAGCTGTTCAATGGCGATCACAGCAAGGTAAAACAGCTTGATCAAAAAATTGCGGAGAAAATGGGCTTTGCGGCCTGTTTCCCGGTTTCCGGCCAAACCTATCCCCGCAAGGTGGATAGCCAGGTTCTTTCCGTCCTGAGCGGCATTGCACAATCCGCAGCCAAATTTTCGAGCGATTTAAGGCTTTTGCAGCATCTCAAGGAGGTGGAGGAGCCATTTGAAAAGAACCAGATTGGTTCCTCTGCTATGGCTTATAAGCGCAACCCCATGCGCAGCGAGCGCATTGCCTCCCTCGCCCGCTATGTGGTCGCGGATACGCTGAACCCGGCAATGACCGCCTCTACCCAATGGTTTGAGCGCACGCTTGACGATTCCGCAAACAAACGCATCAGCGTGGCGGAGGGATTCCTGGCAACAGATGCGATACTGGAGCTGTATATCAACGTGGTCAGCGGGCTGGTAGTCTATCCAAAGGTCATCGAGAAGCGGCTGATGGCCGAGCTGCCATTCATGGCGACGGAAAACATTATGATGGACGCCGTCAAGCGCGGCGGCGACCGGCAGGAGCTGCACGAGGCAATCCGTGTGCACTCCATGGCGGCCGGGAAAGTCGTCAAAGAGCAGGGCGGTGAAAACGACTTGCTCGCACGCATTGCAAACGATCCGCTCTTTGGCACCACGCTTGAGGAGCTGAAGGCCCTCATGCATCCGGCGAATTTTGTCGGCCGCGCCCCGCAGCAAACGGAGGAATTTATAACGGAACACATCCGCCCGATTCTCGACCGCTGTGCAGATGAGCTAGGGCTTGAGGTGGAGATCAGCGTTTGACGCTTTCACGCCAATAAATTCATATCACAAAAGGTGGGAGCCGCACTGGCGGTTCCCACCTTTTTGTTGCTGCCTTTAGGCTTAACAAAACCCCTGGTTGAACCAGGGGTAGATAAAAAAGCCTTGGCAAATAAAACCTCCATGCTACAATCAAGATGGTTTGGCAACCGCATCAGGAAAGAGCAAGGAGGTTTTACGCAAGTGAAAAATGAAGTAAAGCATACGGCGCACTCAAGCTACCGATGTGAATATCACCTGGTATTTGCGCCGAAGTACCGCCGGAAAGTAATCTATAAGGCGGTGCGCAGAGACATTATCGAAATCATTAAAAAGCTGTGCAAGGAGATGAAAGTGGAGATCATCGAGGGAGAGGCGTGCCCAGATCACATTCATCTGCTGGTGAGTATCCCGCCGTACATGAGTATAGCACAGTTCGTAGGGACGCTCAAGAGCAAAAGCGCGCTGATGATCTTCGACAGGCATGCAAACCTAAAGTACAAATACGGGAGCCGGAACTTCTGGTGCCGAGGATACTTTGTGGATACGGTAGGAAAGAATGCGAAGATGATCCAGGAGTATATCAAGAACCAGTTGGAGGAAGATTTGGCAAACGACCAGATCTCACTCAAGGAGTATATGGACCCGTTTACGGGTAGCAAGAGAAAGTAGGCAAAAGAAAACAGCCGCTTTCAGCGGCTGCCTGTAGTAGTGATGCGATGACAAACCCTCAGTACCCCTTCCAGGGGTCAGCAAGTACTGACCCCTCTGGGGTCTGAGCAAACCACTAGTTTACTAGTGGTTTTGATTTTCTCCTTTTCAAAACAGCTTTAAATTTGCTGTTTAAGCCCATATTTTACGGCAATCCGTTCCATTTTCCGCAAAAACGGCTTTGCGAACAAAAGGAGAAGCAGCAAATTACAGGCCGCATGAGCCAAATCAAGCGGAAGAGAGGCCGCGCATGCCGCCACCACCGCCCGCAGGGAAAACGGCCCGAAAAAGCCACCGGATACCGTCCAGAGATTCATAAACCAGCCGAATAAAAAGCCCCATACGCATCCATACAGCGAAAGCAGGAGCCCGTGCCGTTTTAGCAGTCGCTGAAGCAAGCCGGAGGATAGCCCCATCATCCCCCAAGCCGCCATCTGCCAAACCGTCCACGGCCCTTGCCCCAAAAGCATGTTGGAGGTCAGGGCTGTCATCGCACCCGTCATAAACCCCGCCTGCGGGCCGAATACGATCCCCGTCAAAATAATCAGGCTCGAGGAAGGTTGCACGCTTGGAAGGCCCGCGAATAAAACCCGGCCCGCACAGGAAACGGCCGACAGCAGAGCGATCAGCACCACCGCCTGCGCTCCTGCACGGCTACGCTCAAAGCCCGCAAAGAGCACCAGCAGCACACCGCTCACCGCAAGCAGCAGCGCGGGCAAAAAGGAGCCCTCCCCTTTCTGCAAAAACGCCGCCAGCAGCGCCGCCGCAAGGCAACCGCCGCCCAGTGTCATTCCCGCTCTTTTCGCCCGCATAACGAAAGCACATCCTCATATAAAATCGCATCGCAGCCAAGAGGAGAAAGCGCTTGGCCAATCACAGTGGTATAATACCGGCTTCCTTGAAAAAATCTGCGCGGCTGAGAAGCATCTGCCAGCGCGCCATCAAAGAGCATGGCGCAGCGGTCCGCAAAGGCTGCCGCGAAGGCGATATCATGTGTAGCAAGCAAAACCGGCATGTGCAGCCGGTGCAGCATCTCTCCCAAAAAAGATTTCGCCGCTGGGTCAAGCCCTTTCGTGGGTTCATCGAGCAACAGCACATCCGGGCGGCGAAGCAAAAGTGAAGCAAAGGCCGCCCGCTGCTGCTCTCCACCGCTGAGATCATAAGGGTGGCGGCCGAGTAGCGCCTCCAGCTCAAAGGCGGCCACCATGCGCTCCTGCTCCTCTACGGAGCAGCCTCCCCGCCGGCGGCTGTCAGCAAGCGCTTCCGCCAGCGTATCGGCCAGGAAACACGCCTGCAAGCTTTGCGGCAAATAACCGATACGCAAGCCTTTTCTCCATTGAACCCACCCTGCATGCGGCGTCAAAATTCCCGCAGCAAGCTTCAAAAGCGTGCTCTTCCCGCTGCCGTTTCCGCCGAGCAGGCAAAGGAGCTCCCCTTCTCTAAGCTCCATGCGCAGATTTTGCAGCACTGGTTCCCCCTTCTCATAGGCAAAGCACACATCTCGAAAGAAAAGCACCGGTTTCCCATAGGACGGTTCCGTCCCAGACGCCTCCTTTTTCCAGCCCCCCGGCAAAAGAGGACGGATGCGTTCCCGCAGCGCAGGCGGCGTCAGGGCGAGCGGTTTTTCCGCATCCAGCGCCAAAGAACACAGCGGCAGCTGCGGCACAAACGGAAGAAACGCTGCATCCTGCTCGCGCCAAATCCGTCGAAAGACCTTTTCCGGCGCTCCACTATATCGTATTTCGCCGTTTTGCAGGAGCATTAGGCTGCTGCAAAGCGCCGCTGCCTCATCGAGCCGGTGCTCCGCCAGCACAACGGTAATCCCCAGCTCCTCATGCACACGGCGGAGCATATCAAAAAAAGCGCGCGCCGCAATCGGGTCGAGCTGCGCGGTAGGCTCATCAAGTAGCAGCAGCCTCGGCTGCATCATGAGCGCAGCGCAAAGGGAAACTAGCTGCTTCTCCCCGCCGGAGAGAAGCTCCGGTCCTTTGTGCAGCAAATGTTCGAGCCCGAAAAAGCTCACCGTTTCCGCCATACGGCGGCGCATGATCTGAGGCGGCAAGCCGCAGTTTTCCATTGGAAGCGCCAAATCGCTCAGCACGCTAGCTGTCAGCAACTGCGATTCCGGATCTTGAAAAACAATCGCTGCCTCCTGCGGTGAAAGTGCTGTTTCAATCGCCCCTTCTGAGGCCCCGCAGGGGGTAATATCCGGCTTCAGCACTTCGAGCAAAGTGCTTTTTCCACTGCCGGACGCACCGCAGAGGACGATAAAATCCCCCTCCTGGATTTCCAGGGAAATATGCCGCAGGGCAGGCTTTATCCCCATCGCATAGGTAAAGCTATAGTCCCGCAGCGCAATCATCTGCTGTTGATCAGACAAGAAGCTCCCTCCTTCTGTGCGCGGCAATCCAGCATAGCGTCCGGCTTCCAGCCTCCAGTAGGAACGGATAACCGCACGTAAGGCATAGCACGGTAAGGCCCGCCGCCTGGAGAAAATCCATATGCGGCGCCTCAAAGGCGGGAAAATAAAGCCATTTCCCCGCGCCAAGGATGCGCAGGCCAATCATCAAGCCCAAGCTTGTCAACAACAAGCAGCTTGCTCCTGCATCGCGGGCGGTAAAGCGGAATACTCCATAAAAGCTTCGGCTCTGCGCGCCGTATCCACGCGCCCGGAGTGTTCGGGAGGATTGCATGCCCTCCTCCATCGTCCAATCCAGCAGCGCGCCGAGCAACTTCCCTGCATGGCTCAATCGTGCAGGCAGGCCTTCTCCATCCTGCCGGTGCAGCTGCCGCAATTCCCGCGCACGGCGGGTAAGCAGAGGAACAAAACGCATGGACATGCTCAAAATCAGCGCGCTCGTCTGCATCAGGCGGGAAAAGAGGAATAAAATGCGCTCGCTGTCCAGCAGCACATTCAACGAGGGGAACACCATTAGCAGCGCCGCAATCAGCAGCAGATTATGCGCGCCGTAGAGCAGCGATTCCATCGTTACCGGACGTTCCCCGAGATAAAACAGGATATGAATTCCATCACTATTCAAAAGCGGATTCAACACCAAAAGCAGCCCGCCCAGCAAAACCGCACCGCCCAAAAGGCGCAGTGTTTTCTGTATACCCGCCGTCCGGCAGGCAAGCGGCATCATCCAGATCAAAATCACAGCGGTGTAGAACAAGCTATCAAAAAGAAACAGCGCAGCAAACATTTCACAATAATACAAAAGTGCGACCACTGGATGCTGCGCCTGAAAACGTAGGCTCAGCATCTGGGCGGCGTTTTTTCCATATAAATTCTGTTTCATTCTCGATCACAATTTCCCGCCTGAAACATGCGCGCGGATTTTATCAAACGACTCCTGGCTGATCACATGCTCCATCCGGCAGGCATCCTGCGCCGCTATTTCAGGGCTGACGCCGAGCGCCGTTAAATACTCTGTTAAAAGCCGATGGCGCTCATAAATCCGCTCCGCAATCTCGCGTCCAGAGGCCGTCAGGCTCAGAAAACCCTCCCCATCCATCGTGATATGACCCGCCTGGCGCAAAATGGACATTGCCCTTGAAACGCTGGGCTTGGTAACGGAAAGGGCATGCGCCACGTCAATTGACCGCACGCTGCCCTTTTCATTTTTTAGCATAAGAATCATCTCAAGATAATTTTCGCCCGATTCCTGTATTTTCATGGCAAGTCCCCCTTTTTACATCATGTGTTAATCGTAGCCCATTTTGCGCCGTTTTGCAAGGGCAGGCTACCGCCCTAAGCGGGAGAATATAGCTTTTCTCAGCCGGGGCGTATCGCCGTCAAAAACGTAGCCCTCCATCCCGCACTGCCGGGCGGCCCTAATATTCTCCTCCAGATCGTCAATAAAAAAGCATTCCTCTGGGCGAAGCGCATATTTCGTCAGCAGATAGGTGTAAATCCCCGGCTCCGGTTTTGCCATTTGCACTTCGCCTGAAATGACAATTCCGTCAAAGCCCTGTACAGCGTCATAAAAATCCAGATGCTGTGCAAAAAAAACAGATGCGTTTGATAAAAGATAGCGCGGCACATTTTGATCCTTTAAATCCGCTATCAGTTCTGGAATACCGTCCATATAGGGCAGATAGCGGTACCAATCACGAAAAAAAGCGCGGGCAGCCGTATGCAGTCGGCTGGGCAGCCGTTCCAGCGCCTGTGCGGTATAAACCTCATAGGAGATTCGGCCTGCATCTAATGAAGCCCAATCATAAAAAATGGCCTGACGGAACGCCTGGCGATCTGCCTGCGCTTGGCAAAACCGGCCAATCAGTTCCTCCGAATTGTAGCGCCCAATCACATTGCCAAAATCAAAAACAATATTACGTATCATGCTAAGCTCCCCCTGCCTGATTCTCCCGCTTTTTGCTGTTTCCTGCGCCTCGTAACGCCTCGTCATCAAATACCGTATTCCAAATCAAAATTACTCCCCAAAAGGGTGACAAGGCGCAGATGCACCCATACACAGAGGCCCTAAAAAGCCTTTTGATGCGGAGAACCGTTTTGTTCGAAGGGGGCTGCTGCAAAATGCCTTGCATTTTGCAGCAGCCCCCTTCACACATGCTTTTTGCTTTTCAAAAAACGCTTGGCCGTGGGGTCAATCGTCTTCCTCATCACTGCCCGCACAGTCGTCGCAATCACAATCAAAGTCAAATTCCAGCTCAGTGCCACAATTGGGGCACTCGATTGCGCCATCCTCCAGGATACTTTCGTCGAGGTAAATCGTCTCATGGCATGCGGGGCATTCCACCTCATACATCTCGTCATCGTCATCGCAGCAATCGCACTCGTCGTCGTAATCACCGAAAACAAGCTCTTCCACATCCGCGAGATCCTCATCAACAGCGTCGATCTGCTCGCCCAGCTCCGCTACCTCGTCCTCCAGATCGGAGACGGTAAGCGCCATATCCTCGAGCACTTCCATAATCGCGTCAAACATTTTGGTTTCCGCCTTGTCCTGCGCAAGGTCAAGCCCCTTCGCGAGGCCCTTGAGATAGGCCACTTTTTCCGTAACTGTCATCATGATAATCTCCTTTTAAAGGTTATAGATTGATCCGGCCATGCCGCATAAATGCCCGGAACAGGACCCCATTTCAATATACCCGCCTGAAAGGGCGCTTATGCACGGCTCATATACTCGCCGGTACGGGTATCAATATTAATCATCTCACCCTCGTCGATAAACAGGGGCACACGAATCTCCGCGCCGGTTTCCAGCGTGGCGGGCTTGGTGGCATTGGTGGCCGTGTCGCCCTTGAAGCCCGGGTCTGTTTTGGCTACTTCCAGCGTGACGAACGTCGGCGGCTCCACGCCGAACACATTGCCTTTATAGGACAGAATCTTGCAGACCATATTCTCCTTGACAAACTTAAAGGTATCCGGCAAATCGCTTGCATTGATCGGGATCAGCTCATAGCTCTCAGGGTCCATAAAATAATAGAGATCGCCGTCGTTATAAGAATACTCCATCTCCTTGCGCTCAATATAAGCGGTCGGGAATTTATCCGTGGGGTTAAAGGTGCGCTCTGTGACGGCGCCGGCAATCACGTTGCGGATTTTTGTGCGCACAAAGGCCGCGCCCTTGCCGGGCTTTACATGCTGGAATTCAATGATCTGATAAACGTTTCCGTCCATCTCAAACGTAACGCCGTTTCTGAAATCACCTGCTGATACCATAACTAAAATTCCTCCGATTAACGTATTATAACTTGAAACGATATTAGTTTATCGTACTTCCTAAAAATTTTCAAGACTTATCTGCGAAAACCTGCCTTATACAGGCAAAACAATCAAATCCTTCGGCGCATTCGTCAAATTTTCACAGACATCCTGCGTAAGAAAGGCCATATCCTCGATACGGACGCCAAACCGGCCGGGCAGGTAAATCCCTGGCTCCACCGTGACAACATGGCCGGGAGCCAGCACCTGCTTTGACGCAGGCGACAAAACCGGCTGCTCATGGATCTCAATCCCAACGCCGTGGCCTGTGCCATGGCGATAATCGTCGCCATAGCCCTCCCGGGTAATCAGCTCGCGCGCAGCGCGATCCGCTTCCATGCAGGCCACGCCGGGCCGCAAGAAATCGAGCGCCGCCCGCTGGGCACGCAGAACGATATCATACACATTTTTTCGCTCTTCATCCACTTCTCCCACGGCTACCGTGCGCGTCATATCGCTGTGATAGCCGCCTACCACTGCGCCGTAATCCATCGTGACAAAATCACCGGATTGAATCCGGTATTCGGAGGGCACGCCGTGCGGCATGGAGGAGTTGACGCCGCCCACAGCGATCGTTTCAAAGGAAAGCGCCTGCGCGCCATGGGAGAGCATAAAGTGGTCGAGCTCCAGCGCGATCTCCCGCTCCGTCACGCCCGGCCGGATGAAGGTAAGAATATGGTCAAACGCCTGCTCCGCAATGCGCTGCGCGCGGATGATCTGCTCCTTTTCCCCTGCGCTTTTGACCATGCGCAGGGAATCGATCGATTGATCCAGCCCATCGCCTGTATCCAGCTCCACATCCGGCAGCATCGCCTGATAGCGCGCCGCCTGGCTGAGCGTAACACGCTCTGCCTCCAGCATGAGCCGCTTAATCCCGTTTGCCCGCAGCAGCATGGGCAGCTGCGCGGAGAGATTGGTCAGCTCCTCCACCTCACAGCCGGACACAGCCCGGCGCGCCGCTTCAATATAGCGGCTGTCCGTAAGAAAAATGCTCCCACCGCGCGATACGAGCAACACACCTGCCGAGGAGGAAAAGCCCGTAAAATACCGCCTGTTTTCTTCACTTACCACCAGCGCCGCCTGGGCTCCGGGCGCAAGCGCCTGCGCCAAAGCCTGCAACCTCTCCTGCATGGGATCAGCCGTCCTTTCTTCCTCCGGGCCACAGTTACACAGCTGTGGCCCGGCCAAAATATAAGTGGAATGGATGCTTCATAAGCACAAAACACAAATAGGAGGATTCACCATTCCAATATTCTATTCCCGGGAGCCCACTCCCGTTTTCTCATATTCATCCAGCGCTTCAACCGCCAGCCGGTAGCCAAGCTTGCCAAGGCCCGCGATCTGGCCGATGCACACCGGCGCGATGACGGACGTGTGGCGAAACGCCTCACGCGCATGGATATTGGAGAGATGCACCTCCACAAATGGTTTGCCCGTCGCGGCGATTGCATCACGCAGAGCATAGCTGTAGTGCGTGTAAGCGCCCGCATTCATCACGCAGCCGTCATAGCCCTCAAGCAGCACGCCGTGAACAGCGCCGATAAGCTCTCCCTCGCTGTTGGATTGGAAAAAATCAAGAATAATTCCTCGCTCCTGTGCAAACGCCCGCAGCTCATTGTTGATATCCTCCAGCGTCTCACTCCCGTAGACGGACGGCTCGCGCAGCCCTGTCATATTCAAATTCGGCCCGTTGATCACACGCAGTTTCATGGCAATACGCTTCCTTTCTAGAGCTAGGCTTAAGCATCCAAATCGTAAAAGCCCGTGGGATGCAAGCGGTCGAATGCCTCCAGCACCGGCTGCTCCCTCCTGCGGCGGCTTTCAAAAATCTTCACATTGCGCTCTTCCTTGCGAGCAGGATCTACAAAGATGGTCACAGCGCCACAGAGATTGCCGCCCCGGATATCGGTTAAAAGCTGATCGCCCACCACAGCCATCTCCTGCACGCGGATTTTCATGCGCCTGGCCGCACGCCAAAATCCGAAGGGCATCGGCTTTGCGGACATACCAAGTGCCGGTACGCCCGCCATTTCTGATATTTTGCGCGCCCGGGCGGGCAGGGCATTGGATACGATCACAAGCCGGATGCCGCCCTCCCGCATCGTTTGGATCCACTCCGGCACGCCCTCAATAAAAGTTAACACGCTGTCATAGGCAATGGTATTGTCGATATCGAGCGCCAGTCCTTTGATTCCAAGCCTTTTAAGCTCATCCGCCTTTAAGTCAGTCACGCGGCGCACGCGGTAGCGTGGCATTAAAAGATTTTTCATGAAACGGCTTTCCTTTCTTTTCCGCCGATGCCAGCGGGTTCGCCTTTTGGCGCACAAATGAAAAAGCGGGCACGCAGCCCGCTTTTAAAAACAAATCACTTATACTTGCGCTTACGAGCAGCCTCGGACTTCTTCTTTCTCTTCACGCTGGGCTTTTCGTAGTGCTCTCTTTTGCGGACTTCCTGAATGACTCCGTCGCGCGACGTCTGCCTCTTGAACCGTCTCAGGGCGCTATCCAAGGATTCATTTTCTTTTACTTTGACCTGGCTCATCTGTAATTCCCTCCCTCCGGCAAATCGCAGGGGTTGTTTTCCTTTACGGATACTTCGTTATTATACAATACTCCCCTTGCGCTGTCAACCATTTTATCGATAGAATTGCATAAAAATCACCGTTAAAAAATGGGACGGAACAGGGGCGCCGTTATGCCTGCTTCTCCTGCAAAAAGGCGAGCGCATGTGCCCGGATATAATCCGCCGCGAGGGATTTGACCCGCTCCAGTTGAAAGGCATCGGCAAACGCATGGTCAAGAGCCTCCACACGCCCCTGGTCGATGGATACGATCTCATTTCCCTCGTCGAACATCTCATACTCCTCCGCCGCAATACGTGCTTCCTCCTGCGCATCGATATGCCGGAGCGCCCGGGGCGCGAGAGAGAGAAGCGGCTCGCCATTGATGCGAAAAAAGCGGCTGAGCTTCTGCACGCCATCCTCACAGAGATAATAAAGGGCATACATCTCCCGTTCCGGCTCTGTGCAGGCCTGAAAGGCCGCCGTCATATCCGCCTGCTTTTCGAGCCGTTGCTGCAAATGGCACACCACACCGTCCAGCAGGGTATCCTGCGAAGCGTCGGCGATCACATCGGCCGTTAACACCGCGTATTCTTTTCTGAGCCGCGCCTCATATTTCAGCTTTTCCTCTATTTCCGCCCGTTTTTCGCCTCGTTTGCGTGCCGCCTGTGCCGCCTTGCTCCAAGCAAAGAAGGCCGCTACAGCCAGTATAACAAGCAGAATCCATAAATACCAATACTCTGCCAACACATTCATCGCCCAGTCGCCTCCCAAAAGGGTCGTTCTATGTTCTAATTCTCATTTTCCACAGGCGGCACCAACAGCGCCTTATACAAATCGCCCTTTTTCAGGCCGGTTTCGCGTGCTGTTTGGCGGGCCGCGTCGCTTGCAGAGTGGCCCGCCGCCATTCTTCCGCGCGCAATTTCAACCGCATCCTCCAACAGAACAGCATCCTGCGCCGGGGCCTCCGCACCCTCGATCACTAGCACGATTTCTCCACGCAGGCCGCCATCCGCATACGCCCCGGCTGCCTGACCAAGCGTGGTGCGAAGCACTTCTTCATGCACCTTTGTGATCTCCCGCACAATTGCGATGCGTCGATCCCCCAAAGCTGCATACAGATCACGCAGCGTGGCGGGCAGCTTATGGGGCGCTTCATAAAAAATCATGGTGCGCGCCTCTCCCGCAAGGGATGCGAGGTGCTCCTTCCGGCTACGCTTATTGACGCTCAAAAAGCCCTCAAAAGTGAACCGCCCCGCCGGAAGGCCGGATAGTGCGAGCGCTGTTACAAAGGCCGCCGGGCCAGGCACGGCGCACACGCGGATGCCCCGCTCGTGGCAAAGAGCCACCAAATCCTCCCCAGGATCCGACACGGCGGGCATAC
>ENA-ORUW01000196-ORUW01000196.1-human-gut-metagenome-genome-assembly--contig:-NODE-196-length-71187-cov-63.023646_pt1 | contig 71187 bp, 63 predicted proteins | sample MGYA00242088_ERZ509227 | MGnify/ENA primary metagenome ERZ509227 (study PRJEB26280, sample SAMEA2338816) | human gut metagenome | biome: human gut; feature: human-associated habitat; material: faeces... | reverse complement strand
GACATCGCCCTTTCACGGCGAGAACATGGGTTCAAATCCCGTAGGGGTCACCACACCGATAAAGAGTTGTCTCATTGAGATGACTCTTTATTTTTTTGCCAATATGTTACAGAATCAGCACATATCGTTAAAATATTTTTGATATTTATAATTTAGCATAATAAAAATCTAATTATGTAAAATTAATAAGGGAAAATCCTTAATATATAAACATACGTCTCTTGTAAAAAGACTTAGAGGACGTAACTCTCTTGACGATAGACAGGTGAAAGCGTATAGTAAAGATAGCAAAAACGCATTATTATAAATTAAAAGGAGGGACGCTGCCTTTGCAGCAAACAACATGAGTGAACAACAAGTAACCCTACAAATGATCCAAGAAGCCCAGGAGAGGCTGAAAGGAGTCGCCCAAAAGACGGGACTGTCGTACAGCAATTCTGTCAGTGATCTGGCAGGCTGTAAAGTCTTTTTAAAACTGGAAAATCTCCAGCGGACCGGTTCCTTTAAACTGCGCGGTGCCTATAATAAGGTTGCATCGCTGACGCCGGCAGAACGGGAAAAAGGCGTCATTGCAGCCTCAGCCGGCAACCACGCCCAAGGCGTCGCCCTGGCAGCCAGTGAATACGGCTGTCAGTCGGTCATCTGCATGCCGAAACATGCGCCCTTGAGTAAGATTGCGGCCACCAAAGGCTATGGAGCCAACGTCGTCCTTCACGGCGACTTCTTTGATGAAGCGGCAGCTAAAGCCGTTGAATTGACAGCTGAACACGGCTACACCTTCGTCCATCCCTTCAACGATCCGGAAGTCATTGCCGGCCAGGGGACGATTGCCCTTGAAATCATGGAACAGCTGTCCGATGTCGATGCCATCGTAGCCCCCATTGGCGGCGGCGGCCTCATTTCCGGCCTGGCCGTAGCGGCTAAGAGCGTCAATCCGAAAATCAAGGTCATCGGCGTCCAGACGGAAAACATGCCGTCCATGAAAGTTTCCCTTGAAAACGGCCAAGCCATTGCCTATAACGGAAAAGCAACCTTAGCCGATGGGATTGCCGTTAAGGTGCCCGGCGATTTGACCTTCTCCATCTGTCAGAAATATGTCGATGAAGTCGTCACTGTCGATGAATCGGAAATCGCCAGTGCCATCCTGATCCTCCTCGAACGAGGCAAGACCGTTGCCGAAGGGGCCGGTGCCGTACCGGTCGCAGCCCTCATGAACGGCAAGATTTCCGGCATCCGCAATAAGAAGGTCGCAGCCTTGGTAAGCGGCGGCAACATCGATGTCAACAACATGACCCGGGTCATCAATCAAGGCCTCATCCGCTCGCAGCGCAAAATCTTTTTCCAGACCATCATTCCCGACGTTCCCGGCGAATTGGTCAAGCTCCTGTCGATCATTGCCGATACGAGTGCCAACGTCCTCTCCATTACTCATGAACGGAGCCAGCACGGCATCAGCATGGGTACGACGGCGGTTTCGCTGGAATTGGAAACGGCCAATGAAAAGCACGTTGAAAAGCTGATGAATGTCCTTCGCGACAATCATTACTTCGTCATGATGAAATAAGGAGGAAATTGAAATGGAAGACCATAAAGAAGGGGCGCAGAACTTAGAACGGGGCTTAAAGCCCCGTCATGTTGAAATGATCGCCCTTGGCGGGACTATCGGCGTCGGCTTGTTCATGGGATCGGCCAATACGATTCAAATGGCAGGGCCGTCAGTCCTCATCTGTTATGCCGTAACCGGCGTCGTCATGTTCTTTATCATGCGTATCATGGGTGAAATGCTCTATCAGGAACCGGTCACCGGCTCTTTTGCAACTTACGGCCACAAGTATATCAGCCCCTTTATCGGCTACCTTACGGCCTGCTCTTATTGGTTCTTGTGGGTCGCCGTCGGCCTCTCGGAAGTCACGGCCGTCGGCATTTACGTCCACTATTGGTTCCCCTTGCTGCCCCAGTGGATATCGGCCCTGGCCGGGATGGCCGTCGTCGCCGTTGCCAACATGGCGGCTGTCAAGTATTACGGGGAATTTGAATTCTGGTTCGCCCTCATCAAAGTCGTCACCATCATCGTCATGCTCATCGTCGGCGGTGCCGTCATCCTCTTTGGTTTCGGCAATGCCGGCGTTGCCGTCGGTTTCAGCAACCTTTGGGAACACGGCGGTTTCATGCCTAACGGCTGGGGCGGTATGCTGGCTGCTATGTGCGTCGTTGCGGCGGCCTTCCAGGGCGTCGAACTGGTAGGCATTACGGCCGGGGAGGCTCAAAATCCGAAACATACTTTAAAACGAGCTGTTAATAATATCGTTTGGCGTATTCTTATTTTCTATATCGGCTCGATTTTCGTCATTCTCTGTATCTATCCTTGGAACGAAGTCAGCTACATCGGCAGCCCCTTCGTCATGACCTTCGCTAAGGTCGGTATTTCATCGGCCGCAGCCATCATCAACTTCGTCGTTCTCACGGCAGCCCTTTCCGGCTGTAACAGCGGCATGTACAGCTCGGCCCGCATGATTTATACGTTAGCGCAGAACGGACAGGCTCCGAAATGCTTCTTGAAACTGTCGAAATCCGGCGTTCCCCGCAACGGCATCAGTGTTACCATCATCGTCTTGTTTATCGGCGTTATCTTGAACTATCTGATTCCGAATTCGAAGCTCTTCCTCTATTTATACAGCGCCTCCGTCTTCCCCGGCATGGTCGCCTGGTTCGTCCTGGCCTATGCCCAGAAGAACTTCCGCAAGGCCTGGGGCCCGGAAGTCATGGCTAAGCACGAATTTAAATCGCCCCTCTATCCGTATTCCAACTACTTCTGCATCCTGTTCCTGGTCCTGGTCACCATCGGCATGCTCTATAATCCCGATACGCGGATGTCCATCTTCTCGTCGTGGGTCTACATGGCAGCCGTCATCATCGCCTGGTTCGCCTGCGGCCTGAACAAGAAGAAGTACGATCAAGACGGTCATCTGATCAAGAACGATGAAGAACCGTAAGGCGTTGTCTAATGGCTAACATATCGCTTTTTTATGGCGATTAAGGTATAATAAAGATGATAATTCATTCTAAAGGAGATGCATTTACATGGCAGTACAAGTTATCAGCACAACCAAGGCTCCCGGTGCCGTAGGACCTTATTCTCAGGCTATTAAAGCCGGTGACTTCCTCTTTGCGTCCGGCCAGATCGCTATCGACCCGGAAAAAGGCAAAGTCGTTGCCGGAACGGTCGTCGGACAGGCTGAACAGTGCATGAAGAACGTCGGCGCTATCTTGGAAGAAGCCGGTCTCAGCTACGATAATGTCGTCAAGACGACGGTATATCTGACGGATATCAATTTCTTTGGCGCCGTCAATGAAGTCTATGGCAAATATTTCCAGAAGACCCTGCCGGCTCGGTCTTGCGTCGAAATCAGCCATCTTCCCAAAGACGTCTTCGTCGAAGTCGAAGTCATCGCTTACTGCGGAAAATAAGGCCTTATTTCTGCACCGTCGAAGAAGGTTCTTTTCGCAGTGTTGAACGGTGTAAGTCATTTAAAATAGTGGTGCATTCTCATGGCACCACTATTTTTTTTACGGATTGTTTGGCAGAAAGCCAACAATTTTAATCGTTGGATGAATGCTGTTTGTAGATAGTATATTTTATTTTATCTACAAACATGCTATAATATAAACATGGAAACGATATATTTTAGAACAAAAACCACCGTGTCATTCATCAACTATCATTTTGTATTCTGTCCAAAATATCGGCGTAAAATATTTCTTATTCCACGGGTGGAAGAACGTTTTAAAGAACTAACTCGACAGAAATGCGAGGAACTCAAAATCGAAATTCTCGCGATGGAGTGCCATATTGACCATGTTCATCTTTTTTTGAAATGCTGGCCGAAGCAGTCGCCTGCCGAAATTATGAAGGAGATAAAAGGAGCTTCTTCTCATGTTCTTCGTAACGAATTTCCAAAACTGAAAGGGATGTCCAGCCTTTGGACAAGAAGTTATTTCGTTTCGACTGCTGGCAATGTCAGTAGCGATACTATCAGGTGGTATATTGATACGCAGAAAACAAGGGGGTGAGTTGCAATGATAAAGACCTACAAGTTTAAGCTTTATGCCGCAAAACGCAATAAAAAACTTCATCGGCAGATTAATGCCGCAGGTCTTGCCTACAATCATTGCATCGCCCTCCATAAGCGATACTGGCAGCTATATCATAAGTTGCTGAACAAGTTTGCTTTGCAGAAGCACTTAACGAAGCTCAAGAAACTTGAGCGGTTTAGTTATCTTAAAGAAATAGGTTCACAGGCATTGCAGGATGTCACTGACCGTATCGATAGAGCGTACAATCTCTTCTGGACAAATCTCGACAATAAACGTAAGACCGCACCGCCAGGTTTTAAGAAAGTCTGCAAGTACAAGTCTTATACGCTCAAGCAAGCTGGCTGGAAGCTTGATGAGGGGCATGGCACAGTCTACATAGCCAAACAGAAGTACCGCTACTTCAAGAGCCGCAACATCGAAGGCAGAATCAAGACACTTACGGTTAAGCGGGACACTTTGGGAGACATTTATCTCTACTTCGTCTGTGAACAAAAAATTACAGAAGTTAAACTACGAACAGGTAAAAGCGTCGGGTTCGATTTCTGCTTTAAAGATAAAATGCTCGTTGCTCCGGATGAGGAAAATGATATTGCCGCGCCATCCTTCTTTCAGAAGAACCAGAAGGCTATCCGTACGGCCTGTCGAAATCTGTCGCGCCGTCAACTCTGCTCGAAGAATCGTCAGGAGTATCGTAAAGTATTAGCACGGCTCTATCGCAAACAAGCGAATCAGCGCAGAGATTTCCACTTTAAACTCGCGAAAGAGCTATGTCAGAAGTATGCGGTTATCTGTCTTGAAAGTCTCAGCATGAAGGCTATGCAGCAAGGTCACGGGAAAAAAGTCAACGACTACGGCTTTGCTGCGTTCGAGAATATCCTAGAATATGTCGGCCGTCAGATGGGAACGAAAATTATTAAGGTAGATACATTTTATCCGTCCAGTCAGATTTGTCATGACTGTGGCTACCAAAACAAAGAAGTTAAGAATATTCGTGTCTCTGAATGGACTTGCCCTTCCTGCGGAATCCATCACGACCGAGACCGCAATGCGGCTAGAAATATTTTGTCAGAAGGTCTGAGGCTACTAACAGCATAAATTTGTATACGGGTGGGACATCATCCGTTAGGAGAGAGAACGTAAGACCATCGCGAGATGCGCAGTTTTCGCTCGTATCCTAGAATCCCTCGGCTTTAGCCGTGGGAGTATGTCAATCGATTAGAATCCCCTTTCATAGCATCCGAGGCTGCTGCTAAATCTATAACGGGATTCATACGATGGCCGGGTTGAGTAAGGGCCATCAAGAGGAGGAATCTGTATGGAACAACATAAAGAACAGTCGGTAGATGCAAAGACAAAGCCCTTGACCGGTGTCCGTGTCCTCGATATGACCCATGCCTACAGCGGACCCTTTTGTACCATGCATCTGGCCGATCAGGGGGCTGAGGTCATTAAGCTGGAAGTGCCGGGAAAGGGGGATCAGTCCCGTGGCTGGGCCCCTTTTAAAAATGGCGCCAGCGGGTATTATGCCTATATCAACCGCAATAAGTTTGGCCTGACCCTCAATCTGAAAACGGAAGAGGGCAAAGAGATTTTCAAAAAATTAATCAAAGAAGTCGATGTCCTTTGTGAAAACTTCCGCGTCGGTACCCTGGAAAAATTGGGACTCGGTTATGAGGTCTTAAAAGACATCAATCCGTCCTTGATTTACGCTTCGATTTCAGGTTTTGGTTTGGAAGGTCCGGAAGCGGAACTCCCCAGTTATGATCTCATCGCCCAGGCTATGGGCGGACTCATGAGCATGACCGGTGAACAGGACCATATGTATAAAGTAGGATCGTCCATTGCCGACAACTATTCCGGGACCTATTTGTCCCTGGCTATCGTCATGGCCTTATTCCAGCGGGAACGGACCGGCATGGGGCGGCGTGTCGATGTTTCTATGCTGGATACGATTTTCTCTATTTTAGAAACGGGAGCCCTGTCCTACGAACTGAACGGAGATATTGTAGAAGCCGTAGGCAACCGAAATCTGTCCGTGACTCCCTGTGATATTTTTAAAGCAGCCGACGGGCAATTTGCCCTGGTCTGCGGGACCCAGCGCTTTTGGCGGTCTTTGTGTCAGATTATGGGAAAACCGGAGCTGGCCGATGACCCGCGATTTGCCGATAATAAACTGCGCTGCGAACATTATCCAGACGAATTGAAACCGATTATTGAAGGCTGGAGCCGGCAGCACACGCTGGATGAACTGGAAACGAAGCTCTCCGATGCCGAAATCCCCTTTGGCCGCATTGCCGATACCAAGGGGGTGTGCGAAAACCCGGTCATAAAACGGCGCCATATGCTGTGGGATATTGACGATCCTGCCATTGGGGAGACGATTTCCGTGCCGGGGACGCCCATCAAAATCCATGGCTGCGAGGATAGGGCCTTTCGTCCGGCACCGACCTTGGGGCAGCATACCGACGATATCCTCAAAGAGATAGTCCATCTGACAGAGGAAGAGATTGCCCGCCTTCATGAAGAAGGAGTTATTTAAGAGAAGGGACGGTCTTTAGAGATTTTTTCACCTCATAGCAGGAAATCAACCTCTTTATGTCTAATATTTATAGTATAATAGATATATAAGACGACACACGTGCCGTTTTCTTTTAAAGGAGTGATACTATATGGCAAAACGTACTGCATCCGATATTATGGAAAAAGCTTTTATCACGGCAAGCCCGGAAACGTCTGTGTTTGACTTGGTCAATCTGTTCGTCAAGAATCACATCACGGCCATTCCTATCATCAATGACAAGAAAGAACTGGTCGGGATCGTAACCGACGCCGATTTACTGTACAAGAAAGTAAAGCCCCACGTTCCGCATTACGTCAATTTGCTCGGTGCCAGCATCTATTACAACGGTATCAGCGAATATGACAAGGGCTTTAAGAAACTTTTGGCCTGCACGGCTCGCGACATGATGACCAAAGACGTCATCATTGCAGCACCCGATGCCGATGTCGAACAGATTGCCGGCGTCATGGTAGCCGAACACTTGAAGGTCATTCCTATTGTTGAAGAAAAACACATTGTCGGCATCGTTACGCGCGGCAATATTCTCGATGAATTGTACCGTGAATACGGCGAAGATTAAAAGGGGGAGAAGAAGATGACGGAAGACATGAAGAAAGACTCATTGCCCGTCGAAGAAGAAACTGTCGAAACCGTTGAACCGGTTGAAACAGCAGCGGAAAAACCGGCCGTCCTCGTTCGGGATGTCATGGAAAAGGTATTCGTATCGGTCACGCCGGATACGCCCATTCGCGACGTATTTCGCCTTTTTATCAAACATCGCCTCCTGGCCGTACCGGTCGTCGACGAAAACAGCCATCTCATCGGCCTCATTTCCAGTGCCGACCTCATGTATCGCAGCTCGAAGCCGCATATTCCTCGCCTGCCTTTCATGGGCACCAAAGTGTATACCAACCGCATTTGTAAGTACGTCAAGGAATTTAAAAACCTCCTCGATCAGCCCTGTAAGAAGCTGATGACCAAAGACGTCATGATCGCCACGCCTAAAGCCGATATCGAACAGGTCGCCGCCGTCATGGTCATTGAACACTTGAAAATCCTGCCCGTCGTCGACAACCATCGCGTCGTCGGCATGATTACCCGGGCCTGCATCTTAAAGGATTTGTATCGGGAATGGAAGTAATCGCCTCCTTTGTGGCTAGGCATGGACGCTGTCCTGTGGTATAATTATATGATCTTATCATTTAGGCAGCTGTGCTGCTAAAAAAGTCATTCACGAGGAGGCCATAATGGATACCAAAGAACTCGTTATCGTCGTCGATTTTGGGGGTCAATACAACCAGCTCATCGCACGGCGCGTCCGCGAAAATCACGTATATTGTGAGGTATACCCTTATCATAAAGCCGTTGCAAAAATCAAAGAACTTCAGCCCATAGGCGTCATCTTTACGGGTGGCCCCGGCAGTGTCTATGAAGAAAATGCACCGAAGATCGAAGCCGAAGTCTTCCAGCTCGGCACGCCTGTTCTCGGCCTCTGCTACGGCATGCAGTTCATGGCCCAAACCTTAGGCGGTGAAGTCCAGCATGCGACCATGCGGGAATTCGGCAAGACGGAAATCGACGTCAATACGGCATCGCCCTTATTCAAAGGCCTTCAGGAAAAAGAAGTCGTTTGGATGAGTCACCAGGACTACGTCGCCTCCATTCCCGAAGGCTTTGAAGTCGTAGCCCATACGGCGAACTGCCCGGTCGCTGCCATGCAGAATCCGGCGAAAAAACTCTATGCCATGCAGTATCATCCGGAAGTGCTCCACACGGAACACGGCAAGGAAATGATCCATAATTTCCTCTTCGAAGTCTGCGGCTGCACCGGCTCGTGGACCATGGCCAACTACGCCAAGACGGCCATTGCCTCCATTAAAGAAACAGTCGGCGACGGCAAAGTCGTCCTGGCCCTCTCCGGCGGCGTCGACAGCTCGGTGGCTGCGGCCCTCATTTCTAAGGCCGTCGGCAGTCAGCTGACCTGCATCTTCGTCGATCACGGCCTCCTTCGCAAGAACGAAGGCGACGAAGTCGAAAACGCTTTTAAAGACAGCGGCATGAACTTCATCCGCGTCGATGCGTCGGATCGCTTCCTTTCTAAACTGGAAGGCGTCAGCGATCCCGAACGGAAGCGGAAAATCATCGGTGAAGAATTTATCCGCGTCTTTGAAGACGAAGGACGTAAAATCGGATCCGTCGACTTCCTGGCGCAGGGGACGATTTACCCCGACGTCATCGAATCCGGTGCCGGCGATGCAGCCGTCATCAAGAGCCACCACAACGTCGGCGGCCTTCCGGCTGTCGTCGATTTCAAAGGCCTCATCGAACCCCTTCGCAACCTCTTTAAAGACGAAGTCCGCGAACTCGGGGCTGAACTGGGCCTTCCCGAATACCTCGTATGGCGCCAGCCTTTCCCGGGTCCGGGCCTGGCTATCCGCGTCATGGGTGAAATCACCAAAGACAAACTGGATATCCTCCGCGATGCCGATGCCATCTTCCGCGAAGAAATCGCCAATGCCGGCATGCAGCGCGACATCAACCAGTACTTTGCTGTCCTCACCAATAACCGCTCCGTCGGCGTCATGGGCGACTTCAGAACCTATGACTACACACTGGCCCTGCGCGGCGTCACGACGACAGACTTCATGACGGCTGATTGGGCCCGCATTCCTTACGATGTCCTCGATAAAATCTCGAGCCGTATCGTAAACGAAGTAGACCACATCAACCGCATCGTCTACGATATTACCAGTAAACCGCCTGCAACCATTGAATGGGAATAAAATAATAGCAACCCTCATAAATCGCAACGTGAAGCGATTTGTGAGGGTTCTTTTTTTATTGAAAGTTCTCAAAGTGAACCGACAGTAGTCAGCCTTTTGTGGGAAAGTTTTTCTTTTATACTATAAAAACTTTATTTTAAAGTATTTTTTTGAAGTATACTAGCAAAAAGTGTTGATGAACAGGGATGATCTTATCAAAATATCCCGAAGGCTATCGTTGTTCGGAAGCCGTACTTGAACTAAAACTTGAACATGAAACAGCCGTTTACGCACTGTGACGTAAACGGCTGCTGTTATTTTGGATAGAGTTTTTCATTATCCTGATTTATGGGGAAGGGTAAGAATATTATTCGATGTCCAAATCGGCCGTGACCTGATAGTAATCGCAGGCATGGGAGGTATAGTTCTTGACGTTTTTCTTGGAAATCATGCTCATCTTCAGGAAAGAACAGAAGACGAAGGCGTTATCGTCAAGGACGGTCTGCTGCATCTGGACGGCCAGGGCGGCGCGTTTGGCCGGGTCGAATTCTTGACTCAGTTGTTCTTCCAGGGCATCCAACTTGGCGCTGTGGTATTTTCCCTGGTTCTTGGTGGCATGGCTTACGGCAAATACGGTGAACCAGTACTCCGGGTCCCCCGTAGGAGCCTGGACGTTGGCCATGGCATAGACATCCCATTTCTTCGGATCTTTGACGACTTGGTTGTTATCGGCTGTATTATTGATATCGACGGCTATGCCGATATCTTTTAGCGTGGATTGGGCCGATTCGGCCAACAGCGGCAGTTCTTGACGACTCGGATAGGTCAGCCATTTTACGACCAGTTTCTTGCCGTTCTTCTCACGGATTCCATCGCCATCGGTGTCTGACCAGCCGGCTTGTTCCAGCACTTTCTTGGCCCCTTCCGGATCGTAGGTTTCGGTCGTTACCTTATCGCCGCCAAAGGCAGAGCCTGCCGGGAATACGCCGTTCGCCGGGAATCCGTTTCCTTCCAACAGTTTGTCGACGAAACTTTTCTTGTCGATCCCCATGGCAATGGCCTTGCGGACAGCCGGATCGGCGCAGACTGAATCGGGATCGAAATTCATCTTGCCGAAGAAACAGCGGGACGTAGAAATCTGGGAGATATTGTACTGATCATTTTGGAAGAGGGGGTAGCTTTCATAAGCCATGCCGTAGGCCGCCTGCACTTCACCGGACTGGAGGGCATTGGCCAGGGTGTTGCCGTCGGTAATGGTGCGGATGGTAATCTTATCCAGCTTCGGCGTGCCGCCCCAATAGTTGTCATTTTTCTTGAGGGTCAGATGGTCGTCGGTCTTTAAATCGGTCGCGATATACGGACCCGTACCGGCTACGATTCCATTTTCAAACCCGGCGTCGACATCGATGATACAGCCATAGGGATCGCCGAGATAATTGAGCAGGGCCGGTTTCGGTTCTGTCGTCCTGATGATGAGTTCTTGCCCCTTTGCTTCAATAGAAGCAATCTTCAAGTCCTGTTGGGCTCGTTTGTTGTTGGCAATCAGATGTTCCAGACACTGTTTGACGGCAGCGGCATCCATTACACGGCCGCTGGAAAATTTGACATTGTCACGAAGGGTCAGTTTCCATGTCAAGGGATCGGTGTTTTCCCACTTGACCGCCAACCAAGGCTGGAGCTCCATGTCATCGGAGTACTTGACCAGGGTCTCACCGATGCCGTAGCGGATACAGGCCCAGCCGGCGTAGGCGTTGTGGGGGTTGACGTCGGGTTCTTCATTGGAGCTGTTGAAGGTCGTGTCGCCAATTGTCAGTACCTTATTTCCGCTGCCACCTCCGGCCGAATCATTGCCGCAGCCGGTAATGGCACCGACGCACAGCAGGGCACCGATCATCAGGGCTGCCAGTTTCTTCCATTTCATTGCATTTCCTCCTTATAGTACGCTGTCTATGAGCTTCTTCGTATAGTCCTGCTGCGGATGGCGAATTACCTCCTCCGTCGTTCCCGTTTCTATGATATTTCCGTCGTGCATGACGATGACCCGGTCGCAGAAGTCTTGAACCAGGGCGATATCATGAGAAATGAAGAGATAAGACATCTTCAATTCCTTCTGCAGTTCATCGAGGAGGGACAGGATGTCGGCCTGTACGGTTACATCCAGGGCCGACGTGGCTTCATCGAGAATCAACAGCTTAGGCTGAATGGCCAGGGCCCGGGCGATGGCCGCTCTCTGGCATTGACCGCCGCTGACCTCATGAGGATACCGGTCGGCAAAGGCTGTCTCGAGGCCGCAGCGTTCCAAGAGGCGCTGACATTCTGCTGCGGCGTCTTTTTTGGACCGGCCGTGATTGCGCAGGCCTTCGGTGATGCCGTCTCCTAGCGTCTGGCGAGGATCGAAGCTTTCCACGGGCATCTGAAAGACCATCTGTATTTTCCCGTAGGCCTGCCGCAGTTTTCTGCCGGAAGCTTTCGTAATATCTTGGCCCTCCAGGATGATGCTTCCGGAGGTCGCATCGAGCAGCCGTGTCACCATCTTCGCCACCGTTGTCTTGCCGCTGCCGCTTTCACCGATGATGGCCACCTTTTCTCCTTCGCCGACGGAAAAGGTCACATCATCGACGGCCGGAAAATCGTTCCCATCGGCAGCGGTAAAAATTTTGCGGAGGTGCTCTACGCGTAACAGTTCTTCCATCATTTACCTCCTTAACTTCGGCACGGCGGCCAGCAGTTTTTTCGTATAACTTGTCCGGGGATGTTGTAAGATCTCCTGTACGTCTCCGTATTCCACCATCTGGCCATCCTTCATAATCAGCATCGTGTCCGCCATGGCCTTAATGACGCCGATATTGTGGGTAACGAGCAGAATGGCGGTGCCAAACAGTTTCCTCGCCAGCAGCATTTCCTCGATGACCTGTTTTTGTACCGTAACATCTAAGGCCGAAGTGGGCTCATCGGCCAAAAGGACTTTCGGTTTCAGGAGCATGGCCGCCGCCACGCCCACACGCTGCTGCATGCCGCCGGAGAGTTCAAAGGGATAGCTGTCTAAAATACGCCGGGGGTCCGTAAAGCCTAATTTTGTCAGCAGGTCTTGGGCCTGCGTTTCTACGGCCTTTTTATCCGTATAGCCGTGAGCTGCCATCATTTCTCGGATTTGCGCCCGTATCGTTCGAATGGGGATAAAGGAAGTTCCGGCAGTCTGAAAAATCATGGCGATCTCCGGTCCGCAGAGGACCTGCATGTCCCTTTCCGAAAGGTCCGTCAGGTTCTTTCCCTGATACCAGATGTCGCCGCGGGTGACGAGGCCGTCTCTGCCTAACAGGCCCATAGCAGCCTTCAATAACGTTGACTTTCCACTGCCGCTTTCGCCGGCAATGCCGAGGATTTCTCCGGCTTGAAGGTCAAAGCTGACATCTTGGACGACCCGCCTTCCGTTATAACTGATATCTACCTGATCATATCGTATGATGCCGCTCATCCTTACCTCCGATTCTTTGGGTCCAGCCAGTCACGGACGGTATCCCCAAGCAGATTGAAAACCATAACCGACACAAAGATGGCCACGCCGGGAGACAGGGTTACCCAAGGATGAGTCGCCAAGAGATTACGGGTATCACTCATCATGCTGCCCCACTCGGGAATCGGCGGCTTTGCGCCCAGTCCCAGAAAAGAAAGCCCGGCTAATTCCATCATCATCGTGCCGATATCGAGCATGGCCGTGATCAATATGGGACCTGAAATATTTGGAATGACATGCTTGTAAATCATTTGAAATGTACTGTTTCCTGCCATTTTAGCGGCCTGCATATAGGTTGCCGATTGCTGGGCCAGGGCCTGACTGCGGGCCAGACGAGCATATTTAGGCCAGCTGATGGCCGCCAGGGCCAAGATGGCGTTATGGACACCGCCGCCTAATACAGCGGCAACGGCTAAGGCAAAGACCAGGCCGGGGAAGGCCAGAAACATATCGGCCAGACGCATGAGCAGTGTATCGATCCATTTTCCCGACCAGGCACAGACAATGCCGATGAGACTGCCAAACACGGTAATAAAACCGACCAATAGGAGGGTAGAAAAAATACTCGTATAGCTGCCGGCTATGATCCTTGAGAACATATCGCGGCCGAAACGGTCGGTACCCAACAGATGTTCGGCAGAGGGCGCTGCCTTGGCAATGGCCAGATTCTGTTCATACGGGTCATACGGACACAGGGATTCGCTGAAAAAGGCAGCGGCAATCAGTAATAAAGCCAAAATCGAGAAGGCAATCAGTTTATATTTGAGCCGGTCCTTTTTCACGGTCTGAATTCGTACCGTAACGTCGTTCACTTGCGGCTCACCCCCAGCCGGATACGCGGATCCAGATGATGATACAGCAGATCGGCTATCAGATTGACCACGACATAGATAATCGCCATCCACATGACATAAGCCTGAATCAACGGATAGTCACGCATATTGATGGCATCTACGGCCAGCTTGCCGACGCCATCCCACATAAAGATGCTTTCGATAATGGCCGTACCGCCCAAAAGGCTGCCGATCGACAAGGTTAACAGGGTCATAATGGTCAGCATGGCGGACTTCATGACATTCTTCCAAAGAATAACCTTACGGCTGACCCCACGGGCCTTGGCCCCCAACACATAATCCTTATTGAGCTCTTCCAGTACGGTAGAACGGACCTGCCGCAAATACTTCGCCGACATGGCAATGGCCAGGGTCATCGTCGGCATGATGGTGCTCTGCCAATCCGTGCCGCCGGAGATGACCGGCAAGAGGTTCAATTGGATGCCTAGCAACTGCATCAACAGCATGGCCACAAAGAAATTCGGCATGGCATTGCCGATAAAGCTGAAAAAGCGCAGGATCAAATCTTCCGCTTTATTGTGACGGACCGCTGCCAAAATGCCTAAGGGCAGGGAAATCACTACCGTCAGCAATATCGATAGTGTCGTCAGCAATATCGTCGCCGGCAGCTTTCGCAGAAAGGATTCCAGCACGGGCTCGCCCGTCACATAGCTCATACCCATATTTCCGTGCAGCATCGCTTGAAGCCAGGAAAGATACTGCCGGAAGAAGGGCAGATTCAATCCCAGCTCGGCTTTTCTGGCATCGATGATTTCTTGGGCCACCTCTACGCCGCGGTTGGTATACATTTCCGTTACGGCATCACTGCCTGCCATATACATCAGCAGGAAGGACAGGAAGGTGATCCCAAACAGAATGGGAATCAACTGTAGGAAACGCTGCAGTGTATAATTCAACATGTCTCATCCTTTCTTCGTTTTCTTCATAACTTTAATAATACATTAAAAAATGTATACATATAAGCCCTATTGGGGGATATTGGACGATGATAATTGCAGATTAAGCCTTACATTCAAAGATTTGATGACGAAAGAATGGCAAATTGATTTGTTAATGACTGTTTTTTGAAAACTTCTTTTAGTATCGGCATTTTCCCGAGGGATGATAAAAACATTCTTTATTATCCCCATAGGGGGCTTATAAATTTTTATTATATTCGATAAACTAATAACAGTGAATGATATGAATGGAAAATTTTTAAAGCCCTACCGACGAAGGATTTCGGAGGTTGCGGCAGGAGGGCGTAGGAGACCGATTAATATGGCGACAAATAATATGAAATATAATGAAGACATCGATACGTATGGTGAGCTGAATCGCGAAATCGAGGCCTATTGGGACTCGCGCAGCGATGATTTCAGCAAGACGAGACGAAAAGAACTGGAAGGTCCCAGTGCGGAAGCTTGGAGGGGACTGCTTAAGGAAAAACTTCCTCAGGGACAGAAACTTCGTATTCTGGATATCGGAACCGGTGCCGGCTTCTTTGCCATCTTATTAGGGAAAATGGGACACGCCGTGACGGGTATCGATATGTCGGGGGCCATGCTCCATGAGGCGAAGATCAATGCCCTGGCCTATGGCGTGGCAGCCAAGTTTCAGAAGATGAATGCTCAAGAGCTTGATTTCGAATCGGAGTCCTTCGATGTCGTCATCAGCAGAAATCTCACCTGGACCCTGCCCGATGCGATGGCGGCCTATCAGGAATGGCATCGCGTATTGAAGCCACAGGGCTTACTGTTGAACTTTGACTCCGATTACGGGCAGGAAACCTTTTCAAAGAAAGACAATCAAGAACATGTCCATGCCAATATCAACCAAGAACTTATCGACACCTGCAACAACATCAAAGACGCTGTCCGCATCAGTAATCATCGTCGCCCGGACTGGGATATACAGTATCTGAAAAGTCTTGGCATGGAAGTGGATGCGGAAGCCAATATAGCGCCGCGCGTGCACAATGATCCCGATATGCAGTACGATGATGTTCCACTGTTTGCCATCGCTGCAAAGAAATTATTTCATGCTGATAATCTTTACTAATCGGCCATGACGACGGCGCCGTCTGAGCGACAAGTGATTCAGGCTGCGCGACATTTGTGGGGACGATTGATGTAAGAAAGGGCCGAATACAGTATCTCTCCGAACGGGGACTGAAACACTTTAAAGCCAACATACTTTTGCTGGTTGATTATGACCGTTAAGACACCCATCCCCGTAGGAGACGGAACACTTTTGTAATGGCCGGTACAATTTTCTTTGCTTTGGGTAAGAACTTGAATCCCCAAGGTGGGCTGTGATGGCTTTTCTTGGGGATTTGTTCTGTTTGGCCCTTCGTTGCGGTGCAGTGGTTTGACAAGGTGCAGCGAAAAAAGTATACTTGAGATAAGTCAAGGTAATACTGACTTTGCCTGACCTTTGGAAAACCTATTTCAGGGTCAAAAACCCCGTAGGTTTGAAAATTTCCAAAATGGCTACAAATGGCGTAACGAAGCGGATAGACGACACTGCCTGATTTTTATTTTTCACCCGGGTCCCCCGAAAAGGCGAAAAAAGCCTGAGGTTTGAAAAAATCGCCTGTGAGCCCAGTCAGGGAGCGGGTACTGAGGGATAGAGTCAGCGTACCAAAATCCCCGTAAGGGGACTGAAACGCCGCAACTGGTTTTTCGTTTTTACGTCGTTTATCCACGTCAGCGTACCAAAATCCCCGTAAGGGGACTGAAACAGCAGCATGCCAATGCCTTAGCCGACAGCTTTAAGTTTGTCAGCGTACCAAAATCCCCGTAAGGGGACTGAAACTCCTCTATGTAAGGTGCTTTTTTGTTTGGGGAAGGGAAGAAGTCAGCGTACCAAAATCCCCGTAAGGGGACTGAAACTTTAACAGTATTTAATACATCTATTCCTTTATCTATAGCAGTCAGCGTACCAAAATCCCCGTAAGGGGACTGAAACGATTGCAACCCTGGATTTAAACCAGACTGCGTCGTCGGTGTCAGCGTACCAAAATCCCCGTAAGGGGACTGAAACAGCCGTAAAACGAATTGTTCTTCTTGGATTCAATAATGTCAGCGTACCAAAATCCCCGTAAGGGGACTGAAACTCACGACATCTTCCGTCGTTGTCGTATTCTGTTTCGCCAGGTCAGCGTACCAAAATCCCCGTAAGGGGACTGAAACGATGATTACGAGAAAAGCTTTATCGAGCAGAACGCCGAGTCAGCGTACCAAAATCCCCGTAAGGGGACTGTTTTAAGGCGTGAAAAAGCCATGGATTTATGCTTTTTTCATAGATCCATGGCTTTTCTATTGGCTGTATTCTATTCTCATGATGTTTTTTCAAAAATGGCGGACTCTGTTTTATTGTATAAACAAATCTCTCCCACAACAGTGGCAAACTGTTGCTTCTGGGCGGCTATATTCCCCACAATATGGGCATTTATGGAAGCCATTTCTAGCTTTTCCTCTATCGTTAGGTTTTATTTTTAAGCTATGAATCATTGCTATTATCCACAAGGTATCACTATAGATAAACCATTTAGCAAAACTTCTACCCTTACGATAGGCAATATTTGATGGAATTAACGCGAGTAGTGCAGTTAAAAAATAAATTGCACTAGCTTCGCTGTCGGAACCGGACAACAAAAATGATGGCAATATGGCTCCAAAGAAAATACCCATGAGATTGTTCATAAGATAATGTGTCTGTGTTGAAATGGTCAATGTTATCGCCTCTTGTTATATATATCATCATATATAGTATACGATAAAATCATAAAAATATCTATTTCAAAATGAAGTACCAATGGAATAAATTTGCTGCCGCCTGGGATTATAGCACCTATATTCAAGCGTTAAGACTCAGTTTGGCCTCTTATGGATTTACTCAAGAAGTTAAGAACTAAAATTCCAGATTTAGTTAGACTCTTTTTTAGAAAAAGGAGGTAATCCATAGGGGGGGACTGAGACTCTTATGAAGCTTTCGCCAAACAAGCTTAGCTAGCCATGTCATATTACCGATTTCTCCGCAAGGAGGAAAAGGACGTATTCTTAATCAATCTATTTTGATTCACTAGGATGTTGTGTTACTGGAATTCCCGAGATGGGCTGTGATGGCTTTTCTTGGGGATTTGTTCTGTTTGGCCCTTCGTTGCGGTGCAGTGGTTTGACAAGGTGCAGCGAAAAAAGTATACTTGAGATAAGTCAAGGTAATACTGACTTTGCCTGACCTTTGGAAAACCTATTTCAGGGTCAAAAACCCCGTAGGTTTGAAAATTTCCAAAATGGCTACAAATGGCGTAACGAAGCGGATAGACGACACTGCCTGATTTTTATTTTTCACCCGGGTCCCCCGAAAAGGCGAAAAAAGCCTGAGGTTTGAAAAAATCGCCTGTGAGCCCAGTCAGGGAGCGGGTACTGAGGGATAGAGTCAGCGTACCAAAATCCCCGTAAGGGGACTGAAACGTTTGGGCGTTATGCCCGTTCGGATGCCAGTCGTAGCGAGTCAGCGTACCAAAATCCCCGTAAGGGGACTGAAACACTACGAAGATGTCTTTGCCAATGCTGTGATTAACAATGTCGTCAGCGTACCAAAATCCCCGTAAGGGGACTGAAACACCTTCGTCCGCGATTCCAACGGCCATCCAGTTTGCGTGTCAGCGTACCAAAATCCCCGTAAGGGGACTGAAACTTATAGTTTGGGCGTTACAGTATGACGTTTGGTCACAGAGTCGTATTACCAAAATCCCCGGAGTTACATGGACTCTTTTTTGAAAAAGGAGTTTGTACCATAGGGGACTGAATCTGACGCTCTGATGTTTCTACTTTTGTCGGAGGGTATTGGCGCATGCCTTGCCTGTTGGGGAGGGATATTCTTACACCGGCCCCATACCTACTTGGACTCCTTTTAGAAAGGGAGTCATACAATAGGGGACTGAGACGGGTTTGTCCGTAAGCCAATCAATATGCTTTCCAGCGTCGTATTACCGTTTTCCTCGCAAGGGGTCTGAATGCATGACGAAAGACCTATCGTCTTTTTTGGATGATAGGTCTTTGCTTTTTGATCTAAACTTTGTACATTGGATAATTTACGGTTGACAGAATATAAATGAAAGCGTATGATAAAAACATGAAAGATGTAAATTTTGAAATGTACGAATTTCGAAGGGCGTACAGATTTATGAGATCATGAGAAAGGAAGGGTGTTATGGTACTTTTAGGCGACTTGGCCGAGATTGTATCGGGGCACAATGTTGCCCGGCTATCTGCTGCCGACCAGGATCGGAAATACACGAATGCGGATTTTGAGCGCGACTTTTATCGGATGAAGTTGGCCACGCTTACGAATCCGATTATATACCGTCAACCGGGATCGAGTGAGAGTATGGCCGCGGCCATTATTTCGGACGACAACCGGGGTAAATTCATCAGCCAGGTATTTGCTATTTTGGACATTGACACGAAGAGGCTCCATCCGGCTTACCTTTGTTATTTGCTCAACGAGTCGGACGACATCAGCCGACAGAGCCGTATTTTGCTGCAAGGGTCGGTCATCGTCCGCTTGTCGGCCCAGCAGTTGAAGCAAATCGAAATTCCCCTGCTTTCCATGGCGGACCAAGAAAGATTGGGACAGATGTATGTGACGGCCCTCTATCAGCATTATTTGGAAATGCAAAAAACGAAATTGAAATTTCAGGCCCTGCGCGGCCTTTTACATGACTTGGAAAAAAGCAAACGAGGAGAGATATCTAATGAGCACTGAAAATAAGAACCTTGAACAAGTTTTATGGGACTCGGCAAACGTCATGCGTCAGACCATGGGCGCGGCCGACTATATGGACTATGCCTTAGGCCTTATCTTTTATAAGCATCTGTCGGACAAGACCTTGGAAACGGCGGCGACGGTCTTAGTCGACGGCGGCGAAGTGACGGAAGCCGATGTGGCGACGGAAGCCATGCGTCAGGCCGTTTATCAGAAATATTATGATGACCCGGCTTATCAGGAAGACTTGCTGAAATCGATGGACATGGACTACGTCATCAAGCCCAAGTTTACCTTTACGGCTTTGGTTGAAGAAATCAATGAGCAAACCTTCCAACTGGAACACCTCAACCAAGGCTTTACTGATCTCGAGCAGTCGAATACGACCTTATTGGAACACCTTTTTGACGATGTGGATTTGCATTCGACGAAACTGGGGTCGACGCCGCAGCGGCAGAACGACCTCATTGCCGACGTCATGAAAGCCTTGGCACCGCTCAACCTCGACAGTCACAGCGGCGATATCCTCGGCGATGCCTATGAATACCTCATCAGTAACTTTGCCTCCGACATGGGCCAGAAGGCCGGCGAATTCTATACGCCTCAGTCGGTATCGACCTTGTTGGCCCGCATCGTTACCCGCGGTCAGGAAGGGAAGCGCGGCTTTGCCGCCTATGACCCGGCTATGGGATCGGGATCGCTCTTGCTCAACGTTCGCAAATACGTCGAAAAGGCCGATTCCATCGACTACTACGGGCAGGAAATCAAGACCTCGACGTATAACCTGGCCCGGATGAATATGATCATTCACGGCATTTCGGCGACGAAACAGCAGCTCCGCAACGCCGACACCCTCGATACGGACTGGCCGGCCGATGAAATCACCGACTTTGACGGCGTCCTGATGAATCCGCCGTACTCGCAAAAATGGAGTGCCAACAAAGATTTCCTGACTGATACCCGTTTTGCCGACTACGGCGTTTTGCCGCCGAAATCAAAGGCCGACTACGCCTTCTTACTTCACGGCCTCTACCATCTGAAAGCGACGGGGACCATGGGCATCGTCCTGCCTCACGGCATCCTCTTTCGCGGGGGAACGGAAGGAAAAATCCGTCAGAAGCTCTTGGAAAAAGGCTTCATCTATGCCGTCATCGGCCTTCCGGCAGGACTCTTCTATTCGACGGGGATTCCGACGACCATCGTCGTATTGAAGAAAGAACGGCCCGGCCGCGATGTCTTGTTCATCGACGCCAGCAAGGAATTCGTCAAAGAAAAGACGCAGAGCCTCCTGACGAAAGACAATATCGAACGGATCTTTAAGGCCTATACGGAACGGAAGGACGAAGACAAATTCTGCCACGTCGCAAGTTTTGACGAAATCGTAGAAAACGACTACAACCTGAACATTCCTCGCTATGTCGATACCTTTGAACCCGAACCGGACATCGACTTAGGAGAGCTTAATAAAGAGCTGTCAAAGACGAATGCGGAACTGGCAGCCAACGAAAAAGAACTGTTGGACATGATGAAGAGCCTGACCACGGCAGACGAAAAGAAAGCCAAAGACTTACAGGACTTCCTGAAGCTCTTTGAATGAGGTGTATAAAATGATAAAAGAAGAAAAGAAAAGGCCGGCTGTCCGATTTGAAGGCTTTAGTGATGATTGGGAAGTGCGAAAATTTGGTGATTTATTTAAGCGAAGAATGGAAAGAAATAATGGACAATTTGATAAAACAAAATGGATATCTGTTGCCAAAATGTATTACCAGGAAGCTAATAAGGTAACGTCAAATAATATAGATACAAGGACGTACGTCTTAAGGTTAGGGGATATTGCTTTTGAAGGACATTCAAATAATGAATTTAAAATTGGTCGATTTGTAGCAAATGATATTGGTGACGGCGTTATTTCGGAACTATTCCCAATATATAAACATATAACCCCATATGATTTAAGTTTTTGGAAGTACTATATTAACCTAGAAAATATAATGTTCCCTAAATTACAACGGTGCATTGAAATATCGTATACTTCATCAAATAAATTAGATGAGAAATTCTTTTTAAAGGAATTGACACGAGTTCCTGCCTTAGATGAACAAAAGAAAATTGGAGATTATCTCAGGAAAATAGATATGCTCATTACCCTTCATCAGCGTAAGCTGGACCAGGTGAAGACGCTGAAGAAGTACTTCCTGCAAAACATGTTTCCGGCAAAGGGGGAGACCGTGCCTAAGATTCGCTTAAAGGGCTTTACGGGCGATTGGGAACAGCGTAAGTTATCAGAAATTACCTTGAAAATAGGAAGTGGAAAAACACCACTTGGTGGGGTGAAAGCTTATAAAGAATCTGGCATTCCTTTAATTAGATCTCAGAACATTAATAATGATAAAGTCGATTTATCTGATGTAGTATATATTGATTTTGCTACTGATGAGGCTATGAGTAATTCCAGAGTCTATAAAGACGATATTTTGTTAAATATTACAGGGGCTTCAATAGGTAGAAGTGCTGTATATACACTAGCGAAGCGTGCTAATGTTAATCAGCATGTTTGTATCATCAGACCAGTTAATGAATACAATTCAAAATTTATACAGATGAATCTAGCTTCTGATATAGGTCAGACTAAAATCGAGGAAAGTCAGGCGGGTGGAGCTCGGCAAGGACTAAATTTTAAACAGATTGGAAAGATGTCGTTTGTTTTTCCTAGACTAGGAGAACAAAAACAAATCGGACTGTATTTTCAAAAAATTGACGATCTCATCACCCTTCATCAACGTAAGTTAGACCAGTTACAGACATTAAAGAAATTCATGCTTCAAAATTTATTCATCTAAAAGGAGATGTATGACCATGACATCCTTTGAATCGGAAGCCAGTATTGAAGAGAAGCTGATTCGTCAGCTGACGGAAGGGAAGTCCCAGTGGACGTTTCGTGACGATATCCGCAGCTTTGACGACTTATGGGATAATTTTCGCCGCATTTTAGTTCAGAACAATAAAGAGATTTTCGACGCTCATCCTCTGACGGATAACGAATTTTTGCAGGTGCAGAACCAACTTCGGTTCACGTCTTTTTATGACGCTGCCGTCTGGCTCATCGGTGAGAACGGCGTCGTCCGGGTCATGATTCAGCGCGAAGATGCTTCCTTGGGACGGGTCTACCCAGTCGTTTTCAAACGGGCCGATATTGCCGGAGGCTCGTCGGTCTATGAAGTCGTCCATCAGATTCGTTTCCTCCGCAAGGAAGCCATGAACCGCGACCGCCGCGGCGACGTGACCTTGTTGATCAACGGCCTGCCTATGATTCACATCGAGCTGAAAAACCGCAGTCATCCTTATATGGACGGGTTCCGCCAAATCAAGCAGTACCTCAAAGAAAATGCCTTCCAGGATATCTTCTCGACGCTGCAGATGTTCGTCGTCTCCAACGCTGCCGATACGCGCTACATTGCCACGGCTTCTGAAAGTGAGCTCAATGAAAAATTTCTCTCGACGTGGCTCGATGAAGCCAATCGGCCGGTGACGGACTACCTTTCCTTTGCGAAAGCCGTCTTATCCATTCCGGAAGCCCATCAAATGGTGTCTCAATATACGGTCCTGGACAGTGAACGTAAGGCCTTGATCCTGCTGCGCCCGTACCAGATTCACGCCATCCGTGCCATTCGCAGGGCCGTCAATCCGAATACCGACGGCGGCACCCAATCTGGCTACATCTGGCATACGACGGGGTCGGGCAAGACCTTGACGTCTTATAAGGCGGCCCGCTACTTGAGCCAGATTCCCAGCATCAAGAAGGTTGTCTTCGTCGTCGACCGCCGCGATTTGGACAATCAGACGACCGGGGCTTTTCAGGCCTATGCCGCCTACGATACGATCGACGTCAGTGAGACCGACAACAGCCGCGACTTGGTCAAAAAATTACAGTCTGATAAGGGCGACGTCTTGGTCACGACGATTCAGAAACTACAGAACGTCATGAAGCGGTATCCCAAAGGCTCGAAGCCTTATGAAAAGCTGCACGCTCTGCGGCCGGTCTTCGTCGTCGATGAATGCCATCGCGCCGTATCGGCTGAGGCTCAGCGGGAATTGAATCGCTATTTTACGTCGCCTTTGTGGTACGGTTTTACGGGGACGCCCATTTTCAGCGAAGATGCCAAAAATACGGCAGGCGACTTGCCGGCGACGACGGAAGAACAGTACGGTAAGCGCCTCCATGCATATACCATCAAGGAAGCTTTGCACGACGAAGCCGTTCTCGGCTTTCAGGTGGAATACCAGAATACCTTCGATATGGAAACCTTGGCCGCCGAAAACGGCATTTCTATTCAAGGGGATGACGCCGGAGTGGAACGGGCTCTCATCAAGGGCAAGGTCATTCCCAAGGTCTATGAAGATGAGCAGCATATGCTCCAGGTCATCAATTTTATCATCAACCGGTCGGCCGGAAAATTGGGCCTTGATCGGGGCCGGGGCAAGACTTACGGGGCCATCTTGACGACGAGTTCTATCAAGCAGGCCCAGCGCTATTACCAGTTGTTCCGGGCTGTTAAAGATCGGAAGATCGACGGCATTTTCGTTCACGACGCGACTCGGCGGCAGCTTTCGGATTTCCCTAAGGTCGCCATCACTTACTCCGTCGGTGAAAATAAGGAAGGCGATACCTTTAATCAGGACCGGATGAAAGAAGCCATGACCGACTACAATACCATGTTCGGTACACAGTTTACGCTGGAACAGCTTGATGCCTATAACAGCAATGTCAATGACCGACTGGCTCGCAAGAAGCGCAAGTATCAGGTCCGGGACGAGCAACTGGATATCGTCATCGTCGTCGACCGGCTGCTGACCGGTTTTGATGCGCCGTCCCTTTCGACGCTGTTCATCGACCGCCAGCCTATGAAATCGTACGGCATCATTCAGGCTTTTTCACGGACCAATCGATTGTTTGACAAGCAGAAGAGATTCGGTCAGATCGTCACTTTTCAGGTGCCGGCCCTATTTAAGGAAGCCGTCGATGCGGCTATGACCCTCTATTCCAGTGGCGGCGGCTCCTATGTACAGGCGCCGACCTGGGCTGAGGCGGAAGACCGGTTTGTAGAGGCCCTTAAGCGGATTCGCCGATTAGCGCCGACACCGGAAGCTGTCGATACCATGAGTCGGAAAGAAAAGCTCAGCTTCTTAAAAGCCTATCGGGAATTCGACAATGCTTACGCCGATTTGCAGGTCTATTCTGATTATCAGGAAAAGGACCTCGCAAGGGATTACGGCATCGATGAAGAGACGATTGAAGCCTATAACGGCAAGTTCAACAACGTCAAAGAGGAACTCAAAGGCAGAGACAATGGCGACGATCCGGAAGTCAATTTGGCCATCAACTACGACCTTCGCTGCTGCCACCGCGATCAGATCGATGAAGACTATATTTTAAAACTGATGGAAGCGGCTCGCGGCGACGAAAGTGCCCTCATCCTCGAAGATTCGGACCGTAACCGCCAGCTCTTTGCCGAAATCAATGCCGAAATCACGCGGTTCCGCAAGACCAACCCCGTGAGAGCCGCTATCTTGGAAGGGATTTGGCAGGAATATCAGGAACGGCCGGTCGACTTTGTGAACCGCAATTTTGCCGACGTCCTTAATGAACGGGTCGACAAAGAACGGATGCGGCTCATCGATGACTTTGCTGAAGAGTGGTGTGTTGAACCCGAGGTCTTGGATTACTACGTTGAAACCTTTGACATCACCAAAGATCCGGATGACAAACAGGATAATCAAGATGCCTTGCGAGAAGCATCTCACGTCAAAGAATACCGGAAAAAGAATCCGGGAGTCAGTGGTCTCAAGTATTGGCCGAACCTCAAAATGGCTTTGTGGAAGCTTTACGAAGAGAAAATTCAGAAACTACAGGAACGCGTATAGTTGCCGGTGATGACAGCGGATGGCAGTACTCCGGAATCAGATGAAGCCGAAGCGGTGGGGCGGACGGTATAAGTGGGCTTATTGTAGACAGGTGTAGTACCTTCGCTTATAATGAGAATAAGAGAACTGTAGGAGGTGAGCGCGATGAACAGAGCGATGCCGATTGGTGTTGAAGACTTTAAAAAAGTTCGCGAGAACTATTATTTTGTCGATAAGAGCGATTTTATCCGTCAGCTCATCGACCGCCACGGAGACGTCACCTTGATTACCCGCCCTCGCCGCTTTGGTAAAACTCTGACTATGAGCATGCTGGAATACTTCTTTTCTGTCGATAAAAAAACGGACAGTCAAGACTTGTTTTCAGAACTCGATATTGGAAAAGCCGGGTCGGAATATATGAAGTACCAAGGCGCTTGCCCGGTCATTTTTATATCGCTGAAAGATTTAAAAAACTTGTCTTGGGAGAGCATGCTGGATCAATGGGGGCTCTTTCTGCGGAGGCTGTATCTGCGGTATCAATATCTTTGCGACAGCGACGATATCGATGATGAGATGAAAGCGGATTTTTATCGTATCATCAAACGAGAGGCGACGGAAAATGAATTGGCCGGGTCTTTGACGCGATTGATGGAAATCATGGAAGCTTATTACCAAAAGCCGGTCATTCTGCTGATCGATGAATATGATGCTCCCATTCAGCAGGCTTGGGAATGTGGCTTTTATACGGAATGCATGGCCTTTATGCGCCTGTTTTTAGGCAGTGCCTTAAAAACCAATCCCGTCCTCGATTTTGCCGTTCTGACCGGGGTACTTCGCATTGCCAAAGAAAGTGTTTTCAGCGGATTAAATAATTTAGAGGTATGCTCTGTATTGAGTGATACCTATAGCGATGTTTTTGGATTTACGCCCGGAGAAGTCGCAAATATGGCTGCTGAACTGAACATTACCTCAGCCCTTCCGGAATTACAAAATTGGTATGATGGATACCGTATTGGAACCAGTGAAATCTATAATCCATGGTCGGTCATCAATTATATCAACCATCACTGTATTCCTATGCCATATTGGATTAACACGTCGAATAACGCCATCCTGCGGGAGCTCCTTTCCCACGCTGATTACTTGCGTATCAAGTCATTGCAGGGACTTTTACATGACGAGCCGATATCTGTCAGTTTGAATGAAGGTGTCGTTTATGAACGAATCGGCCAGGACCAAAGTGCACTCTACACGCTGTTGCTTACAACGGGTTATTTAACGGTAGCTTCCGATGTACAGACCAGTTATGAGCGGTATTCACTGCGCATCCCCAATGAAGAAATTAAACGAGTGTATAGTATGGAGATTTTGAATTCTTTGGCCGAAGGGGCAGATCGGGATACCTTTGACGGGCTTTTCGATTTATTGCTGAACGGGAAGGGCGCTGACTTCTCTTATCAGTTTCAGCGGATTCTCATTTGTTTTGCCAGTACGTACGATACTGCTAATAAAGAAAGTTTTTATCACGGATTCATGTTGGGGATGACGGCCTTGTTTTTAGGAAAAGACTATGTTGTTGAATCGAATCATGAAAGCGGGTATGGGCGGTTTGACCTGGCCATTTTTCCGAAAGATCTTTTAAAGGCCGGTGTCATCATGGAATTTAAGAGTGCCGATGGGGAAAAACAGTTAGAAGAAAAAGCAAAAGAAGCCTTACAGCAGATTGAAGATCGAAAATATGAAACAGCTTTTGAACAGCGTGGCATCTCGATGGTATGGAAATATGGCATTGCCTTTTGTGGGAAAAAAGTGCATGTCGTCGTGAAGTGAGATGACTGAGTTTTGAAGGAAAACGGCAGCCTTTATGGGGGCTGCCGTTTTCCTTCATTGACCTCGCCAATTGGTTTTTGATAGAGGTGTTTTCAACGGAATCGAGATTCTCGAATTTATCTATATAATATGACTGGACGAAAAAATAGCAGCCCCTTAATCTGGGACTGCCATTTTTTTTATGATGATGGAAAACCGGGGTCTTTATTGCTTGTATGACGTGTCAATCGTCTTTGTTCAGATCCTCCATCAAATCGGAGACGCTGTCGTAGTGCTTGAATTTTTCCGGATGATTCTTTAGTTCTTCGGCTTCGGCGATGGCGGCGAGGGTTTCGTCATTAAAGGCTTCTATTCTGCCTTCGAAAGGAAGTCCGTCGCAACGGACGGAGGTTCTTAAAAACAGGGTAATGGCAGAAGGCAGATCCATCCCTAAACGGTTGAATACGGCTTCGGCATCTTTTTTGAGTTTTTCATCTACGTTGATAGTAAGATCCGTCATAAGAAATCTCCTTTCTAAGTGTCGGTATTACTTTGAGTATGCCCGATAAAGAGGGAAAAAGCAATAGATGTCTTGGATATGGAGTCAGATATTATCAAAGATTTTTCGTGCTTTGGTTCTATATTCATCTTCGGAAATAATTCCTTCGTCTTTAAGTTCTTTTAATTGTTTGAGCAAGGCGGCCGGGTCCTTGGTAACGGAGTATGTGTCCATAGGTATCGAATCATCTGCAGTTGTTGATTCGTCTATGTCTTCGTCCTCATCCACATCTTCATCGTAGGACTCTTCGGTTGTGCGACGGGTTTCTAAATAAGCGTCATAAAATTTTTGATAGGTTTGTAAATCACATTCAGCAAGAAATTCTTGGCCACTTTTTAATTTCACGGCCATGCATATGTATTTGGTATTTCCGCCAAAAATCAGGCCGGCAAGAAGTCCGACCGGCCCCAGGGCAACGGCACCTAAGGTTGTCCACCCGGCCTTGGATAAGACTTTCGCCTTATTCTGCTCTGTGATTTGTTCAACTTTGGCGATATTATTTTTCAGCTCATAGGTATCGGATTTTAACGTGAATCCCGGCCTGGGGACTGATAACTGAAATATCAAGCCGAACGTAGTTAAAAGCGATGTTTCTTTAGAAAAATCTCCTCCTAAAATTTTAAAATGTGACATGAATAGAATCCCTTCTTTTGGAAAAAATTTGACAGATGAATCCTTATGCTGGGAGTTGCTGCCTTTCGATTCGTAAAACTCATTTTTATAATAACACGCTCCCCATGAGAGTCAATGACCGTTTTTATAGGTTCCTTACCTTAGTTACATGATGAGCGGATACAGATGGCTCGATTGGAAATAAAGAAATCTATGGTTGGCGAAGTATTGGTTCTGATATAATTATGCGCTATAATGAGTGATATATACTGGTCGGCGTGATCGGCGCCGGCGTTTTTGATATGGGGGAATTGGTATGAATATAGCTGTGTTTTCTATTGTCATGGGGTATTGCGGACTGGCTTTTTCTTATATGGCGGCGTCTGTCCTTTGGGGGCTGCCGGCGTCCATCGGTGAGGGTATCGGCATCGTTGCGGCTGTGATTTATGCAGGCCTGGTTATCGGCTATGGACGGAAGATAATCCGGCGGCCGGATGCGGTTCTTGCTGGATGGAAGAGTCCGGAAGGGGCGCCTTTTTTTGCTACCTTCGGCATGGCGTCGGTACTGTTGGCGGCCATCGTAGAAGCCTGGTCGCTTCCGGTGGCGGCCGTGATTTGGGTCATCGGGGTATTGGCCCTTTTCGCCTGTATTTTTCTCTTGTGGCGGCGCTGGATGCATGAGAAACAGGACATCAGCCGCTTGACTCCGGCATGGCTGCTGATTCTTATTTCACCGCTGACGATTCCTGTGGCCGGCAACAGTCTGAAGCTGTTCGGATATCAGGAGTTGACCTTGTTCAGCCTGAGCATCGGGCTGGGCCTCGGCATGGCCGGCGTCATGTTCTTCCTAAAAGAAGCCGTCTTCGATAAGCATTTCGGGCCGGGCCTTTTGATCCTCCTGACACCTTTCGGCATGGCCTATCTCGACTATACGGCCACCTTCGGGACGGATACCTTTTCGACCCTATTGCTGCACTGCGGTTTGTTCCTGGCGATCCCTCTTTTGATTACGGTATTGACCGACATGGTCAAAGGGACTTTCAGCCTCCTCTGGTGGTCGACAGGCTTCCCTTTCATGGCCTTTACCAATGCCATGCTGCACTATGCGAAATCGTACCCGTCGGACATTACGAATGTCCTCAGCGCTGAATTCCTGGCCGGCGGCACGGTCCTCATCGCCTATTTGTCTATAAAGACGATATTGGGGCTGCTGAAAAATCGCTGATGAACCTGTAGAAATAAGCTTTACATGAAGAATAGCCCTCTCGAAAGAGAGGGCTTGTTTGTACAATCTATGATTCTATATTCATATTTACCAGTGCCTTAAGTTGATCTCGGCGGGAATAAATTACGTTCATGACATACACTGTTCTTGTTTGTTCATCGATTCGATAGTATATAAGGAATTTCTTAGCTGTAATTTTTCGGATTCCATGGGAATGCCACGGTTCATCCTGAATCGGGGGGATACTGCTTGCCATATAGGCTAATTTTTAGATTTCCGTTCGGATACTTTGAATATATTTCAAGGCGACGTTAGGAACTTGAAGACCGTGGGCAATGTAATTGCGGATTTTGAGTAAATCTAATTCTGCATCAGGGGTAACAATAATTTGATAAGCATCCACTATTTGAGGCCCCTTTCCAAGTCATCGAATACCTCATCTAATGGCCGACCTTTTCCTTCAAGGGATTGCTCGTAGCTGTGTTGCAGCTTGGCATGTAATTCGCTATCGGTTAGACTGTCTTCGGTTTGAGGAATTTCGGGAAGCGTAAGGGAAAATGGAATCCCATGGCTATAGATAATCTGACGATACAGGGCGTTGATGACGACGGAAACCGGGATGCCAAGTTGCTGAAGAATGGACTCAGCCTCTAACTTTACGTTATTTTCGACACGGGCGCTTACTGTTGAGTCTTTCATGATGACCACCTCCTACTTATAGTGTAATGCATTGACTTGCAAATTGCAATACATAAAACCCCAAAGGATGAATGGTTTTACCTAAAAATGGAACTCCTCTTATTTTAAAGAAATACTTCGTAAAATATAAAACTATATGATTTTATGCGTGAATTTAATTCAAAAAGAAAGTTTGGATATGATACAATAGAAGTATCTTAGCCGTTTTTTTTGGTGCGCATGGGTGTTTCACCGCGATTTTCGTTTTGTCGAGGTGAGTTTTGGAATGATTTTATATATATTTTTTATAATTTTTTTAAATATATCTTATGAAGTTTATGTACTTATGATAAAATGGAAAGTAGTGGGGCTCATCTATTATATCTTGTTATAAATAGAAAGGATAGAAAGACATGATTAAAGTACTGTTTATTTGCCATGGAAATATTTGCCGCTCGCCGATGGCCGAGTTCGTCTTCCGCAAGATGGTTGATGAAGCGGGGCTCTCTGATTCGATTGAAGTTGCGTCGGCAGCGACGTCGGACGATGAGATTTGGAGCGGCAGCGGAAGTCCGGTCTATCCACCGGTGGAACGGCTGCTCAAGGAACACGGCATGGACCCCAAGGATAAGCGGGCCGTACGGCTCACTGCCGATGATTACGACAAATACGATTATTTCGTGGGCATGGATGATGCCAATCTGTCCGACATGAAGCTGACTTTGAACGGCGACCCGCAGCGCAAGTGTTCGCTCCTCCTCGATTATACGCACCATCCGCGGTCGGTGGCCGATCCCTGGTACACCCGGGATTTCCAGAAGACCTGGGATGACGTCGATCACGGCTGTCGGGCCTTTTTGGAATTTTTGAAGAAGCGTCATTTTTAAGAGACCTATGAGTCTCAACGGGTACACTTTGTTAGGAGATGAGGAATATGGCCATTGATGTCGATTCTCTTTTGGCCGTATTGGAAGACCCGGCGCCGGAAGAATGCTGGGTCAAAGCCGAGCCTAAAAAGGGCGATCATATCCGCGTGCGGCGCATCGGCGGCTTATATTACCATCACGGTATCTATGTCAGTGACGACGAGGTCATTTCTTTTGCCGGCGACGACGATTATAATCCCGTCGACTGGTGGGATACGGAGATACAGGCCACGTCTTTTGAACAGTTTCGCCAGGGCGGCGAAATCGAGGTTCGGCAGTATACGGAAAAGGAACGGGAAAGCCTTTGTGACGTCGACGATACGATTGCCTTTGCCCGGGCTTGTTTAGGCAACAAGGACTATGACTTGTTGTTCCATAATTGTGAGCACTTTGCCAATGCTTGTAAGCTCGGCGTCTACCGCAGCCAGCAGACGGAGAACCTCCTCTTGGGGGATGCCTTGACCAAAGCAATCCAGTGCCTGTGGGATGAAGAGGCCCGCCGGCAGTGGTTTACTGAGGCCTGGCAGGATCTGAAGGCTCAGGTAGAGGATAAATTGCGCCGGGACAAGGAAGAGGAAGAAAATCAATAGATCGTCTGCTCGTCGATTTGGCGGAATAAGGGTTCGTAACGCTTGGCATCCCTTTTCAGGCAGACCAGGTAATAGTCGGTTTGGCATTCTTCGTCGACGATGGGGAGATTGATGCGCCCCGGCATGTCCTCGCCGCGGTGCATGAAGTAGCTCGAGACGAAGAAGGGATAGTCGGAATTTTGGGCCAGCTCCAGGAAGGAGTCGCGCTGGACCTGCAGTAAGTAACGGGTGTTCGGCGTCTTGTCTTTGGTCATCTGCATCCAAAAGCCGATGTGCGATAAGAGCAGGATGGGCCGGCCGTCCAGATCTTTGAGGTGGATTTCCGGGTAAAAGGCCAAGGCATCGGATGGTGGGATGGAGAGAAACAGTTTTTCACTGCCGCATTTTTTGACGAATAAATCGTCGCCGTCGGGAATCGTATGGGTGACGGCCAGTTGGTATATGTTGTTTCTCAGGCCTTCGGCAAAGGAGGCATCGTCTTTCATGTCGGCCGAGATCGTCTTGCCTTCAAAGAGGCTGTTGATGATAGGTGTCAGCACCATTTGCGGGACCGGAGCGCAGTAGCCGATGGAAATGGTGTGAAGGCTGCGCTCGTAACTGCGGACGCGGCTGCAGAAATCGAGGTTTTCCTGTAATACCCGTTTGGCATAGGGAAGGGCATAGCGACCCGTTTCTGTGAGCGCGAGGTGATTTTTGCTGCGGACAAATAAGGGGACGCCTAATTCAAGCTCCAACTTCTTCATGGCTCTGGTCAGGGCCGGTTGAGAGGTATGGAGCTTTTCTGCTGCCCGGGTCAAGGTGCCGGCGTCGGCAAAGGCGGCAAATTGGGCCAAGAGGTTCATTTCAATCATATCGGTCTCCTTTTCAGTATAAAGTAATCGAATAGTGAAATCCTTTGTTGGTATTGTACAATTTTTTCCGGATGCTGTAAACTTCTACATGTGGACAGGAAATATCCAATACGCACAGCCTGCGTATCTCATAGATTGATTCACCGTAGAAAGGAGCCTTATTTATGGAATATACGAAACTCAGCAACGACGTTCGCCTTCCCTTGTTGGGACTGGGAACCTTTATGATTAGTCCGGAAGATACGGAAAAATCGGTGTACGATGCCTTGAAAATGGGCTATCGCCTCATCGATACGGCCAACGCCTATCTCAATGAGGAAGCCGTCGGCAAGGGCCTCAAGAAAGCCTTGGACGAAGGCTTGGTCAAACGGGAAGATATCTTTTTATCGACCAAGATTTGGCCGACTCTCTATGAAGCGTCGGATGCCGTCGATAAGACCTTGGAACGGCTCGGCGTCGAGTACGTCGATCTCTTATTCATTCACCAGCCCGCCGGTAATTACAAGGCCGGATATGCCTTGATCGAAAAGGCTTATAAAGAAGGAAAGGCCCGGTCTCTGGGGATTTCTAACTTCTTCGGCGACAAGCTCGAAGATCTGCTGGCAGCAGCGGAAGTAAAACCGCAGGTCATCCAGCTCGAAACCCATCCCTACCATGTATACGATGAGGTTATGGTCCGCCTTGGGGAATACGGTACGAAACTCATGGGCTGGTATCCCTTGGGCCATGGCGATCCGGAGCTCCTTCACGATCCGATCATTACGAAATTGTCGGACACGTATCATAAGAGTACCGTCCAGATTTTGCTCCGCTGGGCCGTCCAGCGCGGCTTCATCACCATTCCCGGCACGAAGAATCGGGACCATCTGCTCAGTAATTTCGATATCTTCGACTTTTCCCTGACCGACGAAGACATGGCCGCCGTCAACGCCTTGAACGGCACGCGCCGCTATTATACGCCGTCGCAGGAACTGGAAACTCGTTACGCTAATATGCATTTGCCCTTTGAAGGCTGATAGGAGGATAAGACTATGGAATTTGTAACCTTAAACAACGGAATTAAAATGCCGAAACTCGGCTATGGTGTCTATCAGACGGATCCGGCCGATACGGAACGGGCCGTCAGCGATGCGCTGGAAGTCGGCTACCGCCTCATCGATACGGCTGCCATTTACGGTAATGAAGAAGGCGTCGGCGCCGCCATTCGTCAGAGCGGCATTGCCCGGGAAGACCTCTTCATTACGACCAAGCTCTGGGTCCAGGACCACGGCTACGACAACACACTCCGGGCTTTTGACGCGTCGATGAAGCGACTCGGCCTTGACTACCTCGACCTCTATCTCATTCATAAACCGTACGGCGACTATTACGGCGCTTGGCGGGCCATGGAAAAGCTCTATAAGGAAGGCCGCATCCGGGCTATCGGCGTCACCAGCTTCTGGAACGAACGCCTGGCAGACCTTGCCGGCATGAACGAAGTCAAACCGGCTGTCAATCAGATCGAAACCAACGTCTGGAATCAGAAATGGTCGGAAGAAGCCTTTATGAAAGAAATCGGCATCCAGCCCCAAGCATGGGCTCCTTTTGCCGAAGGAAATAATGACATTTTCCGCACGCCGTTGATCCAAAAAATTGCTGAAACCTATGGCAAGACCGTCGGTCAGGTCATGCTGCGCTGGCTCTTACAGCGAGACATCGTTGCCATTCCCAAGTCGGTCCGTAAAGAACGGATGCAGGAAAACTTTGACATCTTCGACTTTGAACTGACATCAAAAGATATGGAAGCCCTCCGCACCCTCGATACGGGCAAGAGTACCATTTACGATGAAATGGACCCGCACGTTGCCATGAACATCGGTAAGGTAACGTTTCACGACTAAGAACGATTTATAATACATATTATATATAATAAAGAGGCTGTTATGGAAGAATTATTTCTTTGATGACAGCCTCTTTTGTCGTGGTACTGCGCTCTTTGGAAGCCGCCATCAGACGGGTCCTCTTTTTTTGCAGCCTCGGGACTGCTGTCTATCAGGATGCATTTAGCTGCATATATTATAGATAGATAAGAGTCGAAGCGACGGGAAACAGAAGGGGTGAAAATTGGATTCGAAAGGGCTAAGTGACGAAAAAAAACGAAAAATAGGCGACATGAAAGGGTCAAGAAAATGAAAAAAAGCGGGACGAAGATGACGATCCGGAATGTAAAATATGTGTTTTTGCAATAGACAAATGTGCGATGATTCGGAAGAGGGAAGTTCAGCGAAGATTATGCGAGAAGATTTTATACCTAAAGAATTATTGAAAAATACGGGTTGTAATACGGAATCGGTAAGTGAATTTGGAGACGATGAAAAAATGGCATTGCAGATTTGAACCCTCTTTTTGAAAGGGTTTTGGACGATGGGGGACTTCGTCCATCCCGTATATCGAGGGTTTTGCGGCCGGATAGAGGATACGCAGGCGGAACTGTGGCGGCGTCGACGCTGTTCGGGAACCTTGAAGGGAAACGGGTGAAGCCGGATGCTGAAATCGATGAAAAGATTAAAGATGGAGGGGGATTTTTCGATGAAAAGTTGTCTGTCCAGTGATTTTTTTTGAATTTTCGAAAAAAACGGGACTGAGAAAAAGTAGACGGTAAATTTATTCATTGGCGGTGAAATACGATGCGTCCTTTCCTTCCCTTTACAATTTGTTGGGTTTTTATGCCGAAAAGAAGGGGGAAACAGGCCTCTTTGTACGAAAAATATCAAAGGGATTCAGCACGGAATCGAGGGGGCAAAAAAAGATTTGGTAAAAATTTTCTAAAAAAGTGCATAAACCCCGATGGATATGTGGATTTTCTATGGTTTGGAAAGAATTTTGCTGATTTTGTATACACGGCGTAAGCGGCATGGTTGTGCCATTTGTGGTAATGAGCAAAACTCTCAAAATTGAACGAGTTTTGACAAATCGATGCAAACCGAGTATAATGCATAACAACTGGTGTAGTGCTTATGCAGGTGGCACCAGGTGATAGAGATTGTGAAATGGTTATTATCAAGGCAGTAAAAGAGAGGAAACTAGGACAACTCGCCAATGAACCCTTGAAAAATTACCTTTCAATCATCTCGACTGTAACGAAGTAAGACGAAAAGAAACTTATTTTTTACGGAAAAGAGGTAATTTTCATGAAATCCAAAGTATTAGCAGCTCTCGTAGCAACCATGGCTGTTGGCGCAACGTGCGCATTCGCAGCTAACCCCTTCGTCGACGTACCGTCCGACAGCTGGGCTTATAAATCCGTCGTAGAATTGGCTGACGCCGGCATCATCCAGGGTGTTGACGGTGAACATTTCCAGGGCCAGCGCAACATCACTCGTTACGAAGCCGCTGAAATGGTCGCCAAAGCTATGGCTCACATGGACAAAGCTTCTGTCGAACAGCGTGCCCTCATCAACAAATTGGCTGATGAATTCGCTGACGAACTCAACAACCTCGGCGTTCGCGTAAGCGCTTTGGAAAACCGCGTTGGCAACGTTAAAATGACCGGTGACGCTCGTATCCGTTACATCAATCAGGAAAAGGACGACAATGGCAACGGCCGTATTAAGAACGACAACTCCTGGTCCTACCGTGTTCGTCTCCGCGCTAATGCCCAGGTTAACGACAAAACGAAAGTAACCTACGGTATCAGCACCGGCAACCACTTCTTCTCGGACAATAGTGCTGCTGACAACGAAAACGACATCTACACCGACCTCGCTAACGTACAGTACAGCTTCGGTAAAAACTGGACCGCTATGGTTGGCCGTTACAACTATGTAATGGGCGGCGACAACGCTTACGGTGTCTTCTACGGCGATACCTTTGATGGCGCTCAGTTGAAGTACCAGAGCGACAGCTTCGCAGCTACTGCTGGTTATGGTAAATTTAAAGCAGGCCTTATCGGTGGCGCTGCAACTTACTATGCTGATGAAGACAACTATGGTTATGCTAGTGCAAAAACTGCTTATGGTGAATTGGAAGGCTTCTTCGGTAACGGTTCTGCTGTAGGTGTATACTACAACAAGATTATGCCGAATGCTTCCTTTACTACTGGTGGTGTAACTACGAGCTATGATTTTGACAACATCGATGTATGGGGCGCATATGGTAGCTTCAATCTGGGCAGCAAGTGGAATCTCTTGGCTAACTATGAAACCTACAGAGACGTAATCACGAATGATAACGGCTCTACGGACAATGCTGATGTTTGGGTCGGTAAATTGACCTACGGTGCTGCTAACTTCGCTACGCCGAAGTCTTGGGACATCTGGGTTGAATACCTCAACGCTGACGAACTTGGTGCTGATGGTGTTTTCTTAGGCTCCACTAATGGTTGGAGAAATGATAACCTGACCAGCAACGTTAAATCTTGGGGCGCCGGCATCGACTACACCTTCGCTAAGAACGCTCAGTTCCAGGTAATGCAGTCCTTCGCTTCCGAAGCTAAGACTGGCGACAACGATCCTGGCGAAGAAACTCGTGCACAGTTCGTATTCGTATTCTAATCTTTAGATTACCGATACTCGCTTTACAATCAAAAGGCTCTGTCTTCGGACAGGGCCTTTTTTGCGCGCCTTTTGAACTCTGTCTGAGGAATGACTTTTGGGGGAGAAGAAGATTTTTCGAAGGAATGTAAAGTTTTTCTGTTTTTTGAGAAGGATTTCGCCTTTCCTTGTTGAATACTATAAGTATAAGGGAGGCCGGAATGGAGTTACATTCCAAACGGGCTCTCTCCAAGAAAGGAAGGGATGTTTTATGGCAACCATCGTTAGAGGTAAGAATTTAGAAATTACACCGGCTTTGAAAGACCACGTTGAAAAACAGGAAAAGAAAGTTACGAAATACTTTGATAACGAAGTCAATGTCCAGGCCCTGCTTTCTGTAGAAAAAGATCGTAAAGTCGCTGAAATTACATTGAAAGTAGACGGCGTCGTCCTTCGCGGTGTCGAAGGCAACGACGATATGTATGCTGCTATCGACTTAGTCTACGATAAGCTGGTCCGCCAGATTCATAAATACAAGACGAGAATCGCCCGCCGCATGAAGAAAGGTACCTTCAACGCCGCCCTCATCGAAGGCCCGGCCGTACCGGAAGAATCCTTTGAAGTGGCTCGTGTCAAGAAATTTGCCGCTCGCCCCATGGATGTGGAAGAAGCTATTTTGCAGATGAACCTCGTCGGCCACGACTTCTTCGTATTCCTCAATTCCAAGACCGACACGATCAGCGTCGTCTATAAACGGAAACATGGGAAATACGGCCTCATCGAACCGGAATATTAAGTCCCTCGATATTGCTCGGAATACAATTTAATATATGACTGAAAAACGGCCCTCAACCGCAATTGGTTGGGGGCCGTGTCGTGTCTTAGGGGCATCAGAAGATGACGTACGCAGCTATATGTCTACGTCTATTGACGGTATAAGAGTTTTGTGAAGTATTTCTTGAATTCTTCGAGCCCCATAGATTTGTATTGGTCATAAAGGGCCTGGCAGACGGAATCGGTGGGATAATTGATCTGATCCTTTTCATCGGTAGCCGCTCCGTAGATGACTTGGGCCGCTTCTTCCGGGCCCGGAAATTCTTCATTGCCGTGAAGGAGGTATTCCTGCTGGTGGGCAGCCGCTTCTTCATAGCCCGTGCGGTCGTTGATGGGCGTCTGGAAGTTGGTCTTGGTACCGCCGGGAATCATGGCTTTGACGAAGACGTTGAAGGGCTTCATTTCATAGTATAAGGACTCGAGCATGCCCTGCTGAGCCCGTTTGGCTGCGCCGTAGACGCTGTCTCGCGGGAGGGCGATGATGGCCGCCAGGGACGTCGTCGTCAGGATGGCACCGGCTCTGCGCTTTTTAAAATGAGGAATGAATTGCTGGGTTACCAGCATGGTGCCGAGGACGTCGGTGTTGAATACCTTATGGATAGCATCTTCGGGCATCCGTTCGAGGGGTGCCATGACGCCGTAGCCGGCGTTATTGAGGAGGACGTCGACGTCGTAGTCGGCCAGGGCTTTTTGGCAGGTTTCCTTAATCTGCTGTGAGTCTGACACGTCGAGGGGCATGATGACCACATTGGGCAGGTCCTTCAAGTCTTCTCCTTTTTTCAAATTTCGCATAGTGGCGATGACGCGCCAGCCTTGACGAGAAAAATATTTTGCCGTTTCTTTGCCGATGCCGGACGAGGCACCGGTAATAAAGATAGTTTTCATCTCTTTTCTCTTTCCTTTCCTAAGTGAGTTAATATTTGGGGATGAATTTATTATGGCATCGAAAAAGGGAATCGACAATGGTCAGTATGGGACTGAATGGGACTTATGCCACACTTATATAAAAAGGGTAGCGAAAAAGTAACGAAAAAATGATACAATAAGGGAAAGCCAGAAAGGAGGTTAGCATATGAAGTTAAGCGGTCATGAAGACCTGCGTGTACAAAAGACGATTCAGTCGATTCGAACGGCCTTTTCGGTCATGCTCTTAAAGGAGGATTATCGGAAGATCACCGTTACGGCCCTTTGCCGTCAGGCTGTGATTAATAAAAAGACTTTTTATCGCTACTACGATAGTGTCGATGCTCTCTTGGAAGAAATACTCAGTGAATTTTCTAAGGGCTATGTCGACACCATTGCCGATTATCGGGTGCCCGAGGATCTGGATAAGATCAACGCTGCTTTTTTCCATTATGCTGTCCATCAAGGGCCGCTGTATGAAAAAATCCTCTGCTCCGTATCATATCAGCACCTGAGCAGTCACTTGGTGGAAGAATATATTGCCAAGAGTTGGGGGAAGGCTCCGGCCTTTCAGCAGTTGAGCCCCGGCGAACAGGAACTGTTTACGACCTTCATCCATGCGACGGGACTTTCCATGTATCGTCAATGGGTCGAAGGCGGGAAAAAACTTCCCGTCGAAGAGGTCATTGACATTACGAACAAACTGCTGAGTCAGGGCGTAGCCGGCCTGTTGCAATCAAATAATCCTGAGAGCGGTCAATAGCCGTAAAAGGGCATAAAAAATGCAGTCATCCTTTTGGGTGACTGCATTTGTATTTGGCTGTCTGAAAACAGGGGTTAGGCCATGGTGATGCATCGTTCGAAGCGATTAGTCTTCTTCGCTGTGGAGGACGCTGATCTTGGGCGCGTGATGGATGGCTTGATCGAATTCGTCCTGGATTTCCTGGCTGGCTCCGCCTTCGAGCTTGCTTACGATGTAGATGGCGGCCAGGGAGAAGAGGAAGCCCGGTACGATTTCATAGAGGCCGAACCAGTTGAACTGCTTCCAAATGAGGACCGTCAGGCCACCGACGATGATACCGGCCAGGGCCCCGTTTTTGGTCATCTGCTTCCAGTACAGGGAGAGGAGGATCGTCGGGCCGAAGGCGGCACCGAAACCGGCCCAGGCGTAGGAAACCATGGTCAGGATGTAACTGTTGGGGTTGAGGGCCAAGACGATGGCCAGAGCCGAGACGACGAGGACCGTCAGACGGCTGACGTAAATGAGTTCCTTGTCGCTGGCGTTCTTGCGGACGAAGGTGTGGTAGAAGTCTTTAGAAATAGCCGATGCCGTAACCAGGAGCTGGGACGAGGCGGTACTCATGACGGCAGCTAAGACGGCCGACAAGATGAGGCCTGTGGCAAAGGGCGGGAAGAGCTGACCGCTCATGACCAAGAAGACTTTTTCCGAATCGGCACCGGTCAAGGGCGTCGTGACGACGACTTTGCCGACGAGGCCGACGAGGACGGCAGCGGCCAGGGAGATGACGACCCAGGTCATGGCGATGTGCTTCGATTTCTTTAATTCAGCCGGGTCGCCGATGGCCATGAAGCGGACCAGGATGTGGGGCTGGCCGAAGTAGCCGACGCCCCAGGCCAGGGCCGAGATGATGCCGATGATGCCTGTCGTCGACGTGTCGGGGACCATGTCGAGGAGGTTCGGTGCCGTGTCGGCTAACCGGGTCATGACGGCTTCGCCGCCGCCAAAGGCGATCATGCCGACGACGGGGACCAGGACGATGGCCAGGAACATCATGCAGCCTTGGATGAAGTCGGTCCAGCAGACGGCCATGAAGCCGCCCAGGAAGGTGTAAACGACGACGACGCCGGCGCTGAGGACCAGGGCCGAGAAGTAATCCATGCCGAAGACCGATTCAAAGAGCTTGCCGCCGGAGACGAAGCCTGACGACGTATAGATGAGGAAGAACACTAAGATGAAGATGGCCGAAATGATGCGGATGAGGTTCTGGTCATCGTGGAAGCGGTTTTTTAAATAGTCCGGCATGGTCAGGCTGTTGTTGGCCACTTCCGTATAGTTGCGCAGGCGCTGGGAGACGAAATGCCAGTTGAGGTAGGTGCCGATGGCAATGCCGATGGCAATCCACGACGCCGAAATACCCGTCGAGTAGGCAAAGCCCGGTACGCCCATGAGCATCCAGCCGCTCATGTCGGACGCTTCGGCACTCATCGATGTAATCCACGGTCCCAGGCTGCGGCCGCCGAGAATATAGTCGCTCAGCCGCTGCTGGGAGCGGGAATAATAAATGCCAATAGCCAGCATGGCCCCGAGGTAGAGGACGAAGGCGGCTAAAATGGACACATTATACTGCATCATAATGGTGAAAACCCCTTTCAATATATTACTATATTATAAAAATTACATAAAGAATAAACCTATTTTAGCATATTCATGCGGCCTTGTATAGAATTTGTCAAGAGGGAAATGGTGATTTCTGTTCAAGGGGGCGGCGAAAAAGATCCTTTTTATTGCGGGCAAGCCATTCCCTATAAGATGATATAAATTAGCCGATAGCGGCTGCCGGGTGTTGTATGAAAAAAAGCGCTGCACGGAAGGCCGTGCAGCGTCTTTTGGCCGTACTCAGACTTTCAGCTTGTCAATCGTATTCACGAAGGCTTCGTAACTTGCCATGCCGTTGACGAGAACGGCTTTTTCTCCGTATTGGATCAGGACTGTCGGCAACTGACGAATTCCCAGAGACCGTGTCAGCTCAAGATCCTTTTGGAAGGCCTCGGAGGCACGACCGTCTTCAAAGGCGCGGCGGAACTGCGCTTTGTCTAAGCCGGCCTCTTCCGCAATGGAGATAAGTTCGTCTGTCTTTGTCGTCTGCCGTGTCTCGACAATGGTTGCCCGGCGAAGCTTCAAGAGAAAGGAAAAAGCCTTTTCGGGACAGCAAATTTCGGCTGCTTTATAGGCGATGCAAAGGGGGGAGGAGGAACGGTGGTCGGCATCGAAGAGGTGGAAGCCGTCCATGTTGATCGGAAGGCCGCCGATGCCTTCTTCCCCCTTGTAAATTCGGGCCAGGCGACGGTTATAGAGCCGAATGCCTTCTTCGGCAGGCAGGGCCCTTTCTTCAGGGAGCATGAAGTCGCTGACATCCCGGACGAGGCCGCTCATGACATAGCGGAAGACGAGGCGGTCGCCGAAATGGGCGGCCAATTTTTCGTAGACCGGCTCCTGTTCATAGGAAAGGCCCATCATGGGGTCCGTAAAGGTGGTGAGGATTATTTTTTCCATGGTATCACCGATAGGGGCTGTCGATAAATTGGCCGTTAGTCGACCAGGTTTTGATATCGTCGAATTTGATGTAGATGTTTTCCGGCGGAATGCCGAGGACGTCCTGGAAGGCAGCGGTCATTTCGGTGCTGAAGACTTCGAAGCCGGCGTGGTCCGGACGGCCGAAGAGGGAGGCTTCGATGTAGGCGATTTTCCAGGTATCCTTGCCGCGAAGGTAGAGACGGCACTTATCTTCAATCCCAAAGAGGAGATAGTTTTCGTTCAGGCCGGGAACGGCTTCGATGGCTTTTCCCAGACGGGATTTCAATTCTATTTCTTGGTCGCGGCTGACCGGTACGTTTACTTTGGCCATGACAAAAGGCATTAGGCAGCCCTCCATTCTTGTAACTGAGCTAAAATCTTGTCGGCTACTTCCTGATGCTTCATCTGGTATGTGTGGCCTGTCTTTTCGATGAAGATCAGGGAATTGTCTTTGGCAGTCGGCATGTGGGCATTGAGGTTTCTTAAAAATTCAGACGGATCGCCGTCGGTGAAGTTGTCGTACGTGCCTACCAGGAGGGCTCCCGTATGGGACACGGCCGAGGCCTGTGAAAAGTCCCCGTCTTTTGCGGTGTGGACGTTATTGAGCAGATTAGAAAACTGCCAGTCCCAAGCCGTGTCGGCAATGCAGGTTACCCAGCCCATGAAGGGGAAGGGCAGCATTTTGTCGCCGTCTCCGCGCTCGACCTGTTCTTTGATCAGCGTTTTTTCACGGTTGGTGACGCCGGACATCATATAGGTCAGGTTGGCCGGCGACAGGAGGAAGAAGTGTTCCACCCGTTTATCGTGATGGCGGGACAGATAGTAAATGACCTTATTGGCGCCGAGGGAATGGCCGCCGAGGATGATGTGCTTGTAGCCTTCTTGTTGGGCAAAGGTGATGTAAGCGTCGAGGTCGTCGTCGGTATAGGCAAAGCGTTCGTTCCAAGAGCCGATCGTTTCCTCCTTGCCGGTACGGACGTTGACCGTCGGGATTTCACTGAAGGCGTTGTTGGTCTGGGCGTAGATGAAATCGATGTCACCGCTGTTTAAGGTGTCGCCGATGTTATAATAGAAGGGGTTGGAATAAAAATTGCCGTGGATGCCGGTGATGGCAATCATGACGGTGTCGGCTTTACGTTCTTTCTGGTTGCGAAAGAGGACGCCGTTTAAGACGACGCCGCGATTAGTCGGCACGTTCAGTTGAAACATCATGACCTGTCAGTCCTTTCTGAAAATGCATTTGTGAGACGGTGACGAGTAACAGGCGTTGCAGGATATGCAGGCAGCTACGGTCGTTTCGCCGCTTTTGAGTTTATTCGGCAGATCCGGTTCCCGCAAAAGGGGGCGGGAGAGGGCGATCATTTCGATCTTGGTTTGGTTCAAAACCTCTTCCATCGTATCGAGGCTTCTCAACCCGCCGACGAGGATGACCGGAACGTCGGTGGCTTCTGCCAGCTTGGCTGCAAAAGGGGCGAAGTAAGCTTCATTTTGATGGGCGCGGATGCCGGGGACGGACGTGCCGTTGCCGCTGACTTCAATGGAATCGAGGCCGGCCTGACAGAGGTGCAGGGACATATCGAGGCTTTGGGCAGCGTCTAAGCCGCCGGCCATGAAGTCGTTGCTGTTGATCTTGGCCGTGATATGGAGGGCCGGGGCCTTTTCCCGGATGGCCTTTATGATTTCTGTGACCAGCCTGGTCCGATTCTCCGTGCTGCCGCCGTATTCATCCGTTCGGTGGTTGACCAAGGGCGAGACGAAGCGGCTCAAAAAGAAGAAGTGGGCGACGTGGATCTGGACGCCGTCAAAGCCGGCTTTTTCAGCGCGAAGGGCGGCGGCGATGAATTGATCCCGCACGGCGTGGATTTCTTCCGTCGTCATGTCGTCGGGCTCGACTTGCTCGAAGCTGTTTCCGACGGGGCGGTAGTAGGCTCCGAGGGCGAGCTGGGTGATGACCGGGACGCCTTGGGCGTGGATGATATCAGTCAACTTTTTGTACTGCGGAATGAGGGCGTCGTCAGAAAGGCGCATCATGCCGCCGAAGTAATAGTCGTTGGCAGACACGCTGGTAAAACCGGTGATGATGAGGCCGACGCCGCCTTTGGCAATTTCATCGTAGATACTGTAGGCTTCTTCAGTGACGCTGCCGTCGCGGTTGGCAATGCCTTCCCAGGTCGCCGACCGTACCAGGCGGTTGTTGGCTTTCAGATTTTTCAAGGTTATGTTGTCAAAGAGGTGTTTCATCATTTTTCACTCCTATCAGATTATCGGATTAGATTGATTTTTTGTTCTGCCTACATTATAATTAGAAACGTAGAAAAAACAAGAAGAGAGATTTTTCTTCGTAACTATAAAAAAATATAGTAAAGGTGATTTTATGGGAAATAAACCGCTTCCGAAAGAACAAAACATCTATGAAACAGACTGCCCGATTCTCTATGCCATGGAGATTATCGGTCAGAAATGGAAACTGCCGATTTTATGGTATATGGCCGATGCCGAGAACCAGACCCTGCGCTATGGGGAATTGGAACGAAAAGTCGTGGGCATTACGCCGACGATGCTGACCAAGTGCCTGCGGGAATTGGAACACGACAAGCTGGTAACACGAAAACAGTACAGTACGATTCCGCCGACCGTCGAGTATTCCCTGAGCGAACGGGGAAGGAGCCTGATCCCGGCCCTGCAGTCGGTCTATGAATGGGCCGAGTCACAGTTGGATTCGAGCCGTGAATAGGTGCGCTGTCAAAACGCAGCCGGCGTCTCCTTTTTGCCTTATTGATAAAAAATAGGACAACCAAGGGAGCTGAAAGGGGGGCGGAGAGGCGGCGGAACGCAGAAAATGGCGGAACTGCCTAATTTCTCCCAATCTATTGCAAAGTTTGACACTCCCGCGGTATAATGTATAATTGATATGATATAACAGTGTAAATTGCAGATTTTGTAAATTGGAGGTCTCGGATAGGTGTTAAATAAACTCATACAAAGACTGCTCGGAAATAATACAGAGCATGAACTGAAGAAGATGTGGCCCATCGTTCGCCGCATCAATGATCTGGAGCCGAAATTAGCCGGATTGAGCGATTCGTCGCTGCAAGAAAAGACCTTTGAATTCAAAAATCGTTTGGCTGCCGGTGAAACGCTGGATGATATCCTGCCCGAAGCCTTTGCCGTCGTTCGTGAAGCATCCCGTCGGGTAACGGGGATGCGTCATTTTGACGTCCAAATCCTGGGCGGTATCGTCCTTCATCGCGGGGATATCGCCGAAATGCGTACCGGTGAAGGGAAGACCTTGGTTGCGTCCCTTCCGGTATACCTCAATGCCTTGACCGGTAAGGGCGTTCACGTCGTCACCGTCAATGACTACCTGGCTACTCGTGACAGTGAAGACATGGGCCGTATCTATAAGTTCCTCGGCCTGTCCGTCGGCCTCATCGTCCACGATCTCACGTATGAACAGCGCCGCCGGGCTTATAACGCCGACGTCACCTACGGGACGAACAACGAATTCGGCTTCGACTACCTGCGTGACAACATGGTCATCAGTGCCGACCAGATGGTACAGCGCCCCCTCAATTACTGTATCGTCGACGAAGTGGACTCGATCCTCATCGACGAAGCGCGGACGCCGCTCATCATTTCCGGCCCCGGTGAAAAGTCGACGGAGTTGTACAGCACCCTGGCTGCCATCGTCAAGCACTTCGACAAAGAAGACTACACGATGGATGAAAAGCAAAAGACCATTGCGCCGACCGATTCCGGTGTCGCCAAGGTCGAAAAGATGCTGGGCATCAGCAACATGTTCGACAACGAACACCTTGATTTGAACCACTTGGTCATCCAGGCCCTGCGGGCTCGCTTCATGATGCACCGCGACAAGGACTACGTCGTAAAGAACGGCGAAATCGTCATCGTCGACGAATTTACGGGCCGTCTCATGTTCGGCCGCCGTTACAGCGATGGCCTCCATCAGTCCATTGAAGCTAAGGAAGCCGTCAAGGTCCAGGGCGAAAGCAAGACCCTGGCTACGATTACCTTCCAGAACTACTTCCGTATGTACGACAAGCTGGCCGGCATGACCGGTACGGCCAAGACGGAAGAAGACGAATTCAATAAGATCTATAAGCTCGACGTCTACGTCATTCCGACCAATAAACCGGCCATCCGTAAGGACTTGCCCGACGTCATCTACAAGACGAAAAACGCCAAGTACCGTGCCGTCGTGCGGGAAGTCATCAAGCGCCACGCTACGGGCCAGCCGATCCTGGTCGGTACGACGTCGATCAATCAGTCGGAAATCTTAAGTCAGCTCCTCAATAAAGAAAACATCGTTCACAACGTGCTGAACGCCAAATACCATGAAAAAGAAGCGGAAATCATCAAGAACGCCGGCCAGCGCGACATGGTCACCATTGCGACCAACATGGCCGGCCGCGGCACGGACATCAAGCTCGGCGAAGGTGTTGCTGACCTGGGCGGCCTGATGATCATCGGTACGGAACGCCACGAAAGCCGCCGTATCGACAATCAGCTCCGCGGTCGTGCTGCCCGTCAGGGCGACCCGGGGACGACGCAGTTCTTCCTGTCCCTCGAAGATGACTTGATGCGCATCTTCGGTTCGGAAAACATTTCCCGCTTCATGGATAAGCTGGGCATGGACGAAGACGAACCGATTACGGCCAACATGATCACCCGGTCCATTGAAAAGGCTCAGAAGAAAGTCGAAAGCCACAACTTTGAAATCCGTAAATACGTCCTTGAATACGACGACGTCATGAACCAGCAGCGTGAAGTCCTCTACAACCAGCGCCGCCAGGTCCTGACTGCCGACGACTTAAAGGATACGATCATGGGCATGGTCGACGACATTATCCTTGCCGAACTCGACAAGTATGCCGATGAAAAACTGTATCCCGAAGAATGGGATTTTGCCGGCCTCTTGGCCCAGATGCAGCAGTACTTCGTACCGAAGCACGCCGTAACCGTCGAAGAACTGGAAAACATGAGCCGTATCGAAGTTCAGGAAAAACTGAAACAGATCGCTGTCGATCTCTATAACGAACGGTTCAACGAATTTGGCGAAGAGACCATGAAGGAATTGGAAAAGGCCGTCATGCTCCGCGTCGTCGACAGCAAGTGGATGGATCATCTGGACGCCATGGATGCCCTTAAAGAAGGGATCAACCTCCGCGCCTACGGCCAGAAGAACCCCTTGGTCGAATACAAATTCGAAGCCTACGAAATGTTCTCGGAAATGGTGGAATCGATCAAACGGACGGTCATTACCTTCCTGTACCACATTCAGGTTACGTACAGCAAGCCCGTTCCCCAGGCCGAAGACCATCTGCAGGGGGCTCATGAAGTCCACGAAGAAAGCAAGCCCGTCAGCGCCGAAGACATTCAGCGCGATGAAGAACAGGGACGGGAATAAAGAACGAGACGTTATTAATATGACGAAAAAACGATATTTAACTGAAAAGTTGGTGATTAATTGTGTTATTGGATGAAATGCGTAAACCGCTGGAAGATTTAAAACAAAGAATACAAGAAATCGGGGATTCACTTTAACTTACCTCGGAAAAAAGAACGTATCATGGATTTAGATATCCAGATGAGCGACCCCTCATTCTGGAACGACCCGGACAAGGCTAAGCAGATTTCCCAGGAAGCGACCCTGCTCAAGACGGAAGTCGAAGGCCACGAAACGCTGGTCCGCAAAGCCGATGACCTCATCGACTACCTCGACATGGCCATGGAAGACGGCGACGCCTCCTTTGCAGCGGACATCGAAAAACAGTATAATGACCTTCTGCGGGACATTGAAAAGCGGGAAGTCCTCTTGCTCTTATCCGGTGAGTACGACAACTGCAACGCCCTCATTACCTTCCACGCCGGTGCCGGCGGAACGGAAGCCCAGGACTGGGCGCAGATGCTGATCCGCATGTATACCCGCTGGGCCGAACGGAACGGTTATAAATTGACCGTCCTCGACATGCAGCCCGGCGATGAAGCGGGCATCAAGAGCGCGGCCTTCCGCGTCGAAGGCGACTATGCCTACGGCTATTTGAAATCGGAAAAAGGCGTTCACCGCCTGGTCCGCATTTCTCCTTTTGACGCTGCAGCCCGCCGCCATACGTCCTTTACGGCCGTCGATGTCATGCCGGAACTGCCTGACGATGTCGAAGTCGAAATCAATATGGACGACGTCCGCGTCGATTATTTCCGCGCCTCCGGTGCCGGCGGTCAGCACGTCAACAAGACGAGTTCCGCCGTCCGCATGACCCACATTCCGACGGGCATCGTCGTCCAGTGTCAGAATGAACGGTCTCAGCTCCAGAATAAGGAAATGTGCCTGAAATATCTGCGGGCCAAACTCTTTGAATTGGAACAGGAAAAGCAGGAAAAACTGAAAGCCGAAATCGGCGGCGTCCACCAGGCTATCGAATGGGGGAGCCAGATTCGTTCCTACGTATTCCACCCCTACAACCTGGTCAAGGATCATCGGACCAACGTCGAAACGGGGAACATCCAAGCCGTCATGGACGGTGACCTCGATATCTTTATCGAAGGCTACTTACAACAGGCGAAGGAACAGAAGTTATCGAAGCAGGAGCTTTAAATGAAGAAATGGATCATTGTCTGTGTCCTGGCTGCGGTCTTTTTGGTCGGCGCCAACTCCTTTGCGCCGCAACTGGCCGAGGTCGGTCTGTCACAGGCCTTGTCTGCTAAATTTAATTTGCAAAACGATGATGTCCGCGTCCAAGCATCGCCGGGAGCGAAGATTTTTCTCGGCGATATCGACGCGGTTACCGTTCATGCTACGAATTTTATGGCCGGCGATTTGAAGTTCGCTAATTTTGACAGTAACCTCTATGGGGTCCACTTCCAGCCTTTGCAGGCCCTGGTGTATCAGGAACTGCGCGTGACCCGCGTCGAAAGCGGGGATATGGCGGCGTCCATTCGCCGGGAAGACCTGGAGGACTACCTGGTCAAGAAAATCGATGGCCTGACCGACCCGAGCGTCTCTTTTGAAGGCGATTCGGTCCGCGTTCAGGGCAAGGTGAAGCTCGGCGGCCTGGTATCGGCCCGGGCTGACGTCCGCGGCCATTTTGGCATGAAGGGTACGAAACTGATGTTCATCCCCGAGACGGTCACCGTCGAAGGGCTGGGCATGCAGGTCAGCACGACGAAGCTGGCCAGCGCAGAGATTTACGATTTTACGGATTTCCCCTTGGGAATCCAGCCTGATCGCGTCGTCCTCCACGACGGTCTGTTGACCATTCACGGCCAGGTGAGCAATTCATAGATAAGGTGAAGAGAATGACAAACATAAATAAACGCAGTATGCGGATGATGATGCTGATCGTGTTCATCGGTCTCATCACGGCGATCGGCCTGTGCATACAGCGCAATGCCGTAGAAAAACAGTCGACGACAATTGAACAGGCGATGGACTTCGATGCCGTCGTCTTGATGGCCCGCAACGACGGCTACGATTTGGATACGGCCCTTCAAATGGCCCGCGATGCCGGCGTTACGAGTTTTACCATTTATGATACGACGCTCAACAAGCTGACCCAGCGCGGGGAACTGTCGCTGGTTACGAAATTGGGGGCCGATCTCTATTATCCCCAGTTCGGCATTACCGATAAGTCCTATGACTACTATCTCATCGGAAAGCCTCAGGGCGAACAGGACCTCTACTTCGATGAAGTCGTGTCCGACCTCAGCACGCGTCTTGGCAGCGATAAGGTCAAAGTCATGTCCAACGGTGCCTACCGCATTGCCGGCATCAAGGGCGTCATGCCCGGTCTCGGCGACGTCAACTTGGGCATCCTGAGCGCCGATGCTAAGATCATCAGCGACCACGGCTTCTACGTCATCCTGCGGCCGACGAATTACAGCAACCCGACGAAGGCCGACGTCGACCATTTCTTTGCCCGGGCTGACAAGATCCAGGACGTATCGGGCATCATGTTCGTTGGAAAAGAAGTGTTGGGCTATACGCCGGTTGCCGGCGAACGAAAGGATATGCTCGACTATACGGCGGACAATTTGAACCGCCGCGACATCCCGTTCTATATGATCGAGTCCGTCGATCAGCTCCAGTACAACCAGCAGGACGGCATGTATGATCTGTCAGGTCTCGTCCATTATCGGACGGCCCGGGTCTATGCCATGGCCAAGGAAGAACTGGAAAAGATTACGCCGGAAGAAGCGGCTATGCGCTTTTACATCAGCGACCTTGAACGAAACGTCCGGGTCAATCTCTATCCCTTGTATAAGAAGCCCCTTCACGGCATGAACCTGACTCAGACCAACTTGTCCTATATCAAGACCGTATCGGATAAGCTGACTGAACGGGGTTATACCCTCGGCCGGGCTTCGGTCATGGAAGCGTACTATCCGAACCGCCTGTTCTTAGCCATCGTAGCAGCGGCAGCGGCCTGCGGATTCGTCTTCGTCCTCAACCTGCTCATTCCGTTGAAGGACCGGCAGAATTATATTCTCATGGCCCTCGGTATCGTCGTCGCCGTCATCGGTGCCGTCGTCGCCAAAGGAGCCTTGTTCCTCCAGACCTGGGCCATCGGCTGTGCTGCCGCAGCGCCGACAGCGGCCATTCTCTTGTCCCTCGATTACTGGAAACAGAAGAAGCTTACGAAGAAACTCGGCTACGGCCGGGTCATCCGTGACGGCACGCTGGGCCTTTTCTTTGCCGTAGCCGTCTCCATGATCGGCGGTCTCTATATCGCCTCTATGCTGGGCAACATCCGCTTCTTCATGGAATTTGATTTCTACCGCGGCGTCAAGCTGACCTTCATCCTGCCGCTCCTTCTGGTGGCTATCGGCTACCTGCGCCGGTTCCCCCTCATGGGGCAGACCATTGCGTCGCCGGCAGATCTTAAGGTCTTTGCCAAGGATTTCCTCAACATCCCCATTAAGATGGGGACCATCCTGATCCTCGGCGTCATCGCCGTGGTCGGCATCATCTTTGTCGGCCGCAGCGGCCATACGTCGGGCGTTCCCGTACCGGGAATCGAAGTCGCTATGCGCCGCTTCTTAGAAAATGTCATGTACGCTCGTCCCCGGGAAAAGGAATTTCTCGTCGGCCATCCGAGCTTTTATCTCATGGTAGCTGCCTTGTACCGTAAATGGCCGCAGCTGCTGCACTTCTTCCTGGTCATCGCCGCCACGATCGGTGTCGGCTCCATGGTGGAAACCTTTGCCCATATCCGGACGCCTTTCCTCATGTCCTTTATCCGCGGCATCAACGGCTGGGTAACGGGGATGGTCGTCGGCATCGCCCTGATCATCGCCATTGCCATCGTCCGTTACGTCACGACGTGGCTGGGAAAGCAGGTGGAAAACCGTGACTAGGGTCGTTATTTCCGGCTATTACGGCTTTGCCAATGCCGGCGACGAGGCCATGTTGGCGGCTATCGTCGGCTCGTTAAAAGACATCATTCCCGACGTGGATATTACGGTCATTACCGGAAACTGCCGAATGACTCGGGAAAATCATAAGGTACAGGCTGTTCATCGCCTGAATTTCTTTGCTATCGCAGCGGCCATTCGCCGCTGTGATATTCTTATAAGCGGCGGCGGCAGCCTGCTCCAAGACGTGACCAGCGCCCGTAGCCTCCACTACTACCTGTGGATCATGAAAATCGCCTTGTTCTTTAAAAAGCCGGTCATGCTCTATGCCCAGGGCATCGGTCCCGTCCGCGGCATCAAGGCCCGGAAGGCTGTGCAGAAGGTCCTGCAGCAGGTCGCCGTCATCGGCGTCCGCGACCGGGAATCGAAGGCGGAACTTTCTGACATGGGCGTAACCCGTCCGCCTATCCATGTGACGGCCGACGCCGTCTTGTCCATGCATCCCGTCGATAAGGCTATCGGCCGTCAGATTTTGGAACGGCACGGAGTTACGGGAAGCCGACGGAAAGTCGGTATTGCCGTTCGCAACTGGCAGGGCCATCAGGCCTATAAGGACGCCATTGCCGAGGCAGCCGACCGTTTGCAGCAGCAAGAAGACGTGGACATCATCTTCATTCCCATGCAGCATCCGGAAGACGTCGACGCCGGCCGCGATATTGCCGACCGTATGAAAAAGGCGGCCATCGTCCTCGACGACCGCTATTCGACGGTAGAATTCATGTCCCTCATGGGCTGCATGGATGCGGTCATCGCCAACCGGCTCCACGCCCTCATCTTTTCGGCTCTTATGGAAACGCCGGCGACGGCCATTTCCTATGATCCGAAAATCGACAGCTTCATCCATCTCATCGGCGATCGGGTCTGCGGGACGACGGAATCGGTGACGGCAGAAGCCTTAGCCTCCCGCGTCAGTCAGCAACTGGCCCAAGGGGGACTGGCACCTGCCATCAAGGCCCGCCTCAACCATCTGCGCCGCCAGTCCCTGCGAAATGCCTACTTGGCCCTGCGCATTTTAGAAGGGCGGGACGGCGTCCGCAAACGACTCGAACAGCATCGGAGGTCTCTATGATTGAATTTAAAAATGTATCCAAGGTCTACGACAATGGTTCCGTTGCCCTCGACCAGGTATCCCTTCAGATCGGTAAGGGCGAATTCGTCTTCGTCGTCGGCGCCAGCGGTGCCGGCAAGTCGACGCTGATCCGCCTCTTGTCTCATGAAGAACTGCCGACGAAAGGGTCTGTCTTCGTGAACGATATCGAAGTCAACCGCCTGGCCAAGAAGAGCGTGCCCTACCTGCGCCGTAAAATGGGCATCGTCTTCCAGGACTTCCGCCTCCTGCCGAATAAGACGGCTCAGGAAAATGTGGCCTTTGCCATGGAAGTCATCGAAGCACCGCGCCGCGTCATTCGCCGCCGGGTCCGCGAAGTCCTCGATCTGGTCGGCCTCATCGGCAAAGCCGACGCCCTGCCGAAAAACCTCAGCGGCGGGGAACAGCAGCGCGTAGCCATTGCCAGAGCCATCGTCAATCGGCCGCTCCTGCTCATTGCCGACGAACCGACAGGGAACCTCGATCCCGATACGTCCGAGGATATTATGGAAGTCTTTAAGAAAATCAACCACATGGGAACGACGGTCCTCATGGTAACCCATGACAAGACCTTAGTCGACATGATGAATAAACGCGTCATCGAATTGGATGACGGCAAGGTCGTCCGTGACGAACAGCGAGGAGGATACGACGATGAAAATTAGAACCATGCACTACTACACCGTCGCTGCCTTCCAATCTTTTTGGCGCAACCGCTTCATGTCGGTGGCCTCTATTGCAACGGTCGCCATATCCCTGTTCATCTTGGGCATCTTCATGACCCTCGTGGCCAATCTCGACTATTTTGCTGAAAATCTCGAAAGCCAGGTTGAAATCACGGTCTACTTGAAAGACGGTGCCACCCAGGCTGACATCGACAGCGTCGCCCGCCGCCTGCAGGCCCTGCCCGACGTCAAGTCGGTCACCTTTACCGATAAGAATCAGGCCATGGATATCTTAAAGGAACGCATGAAGGACCAACCGGGTATCCTCGATGCCTTAGAAGGGAAGAATCCCCTTCCGAGTTCCTATGAAGTGACCTTTACTCAGCCGGAAGCCGTCCGGCGGACGGCGGACATCGTCGCCGATTACCCGGAAGTCGAAGGGACGCATTATGGTCAGGAAATCATTGAACAGCTCTTTAAGATCACGACCATCATCCGTTGGGGCGGCATTGCCCTCATCGTCTTCTTGACCCTGGCCATGTTGTTCATCATTTCCAATACGATTCGCCTGACCGTCTTTGCCCGGCGTAAAGAAATCGCCATCATGAAATACGTCGGGGCGACGAACTGGTTCATCCGCTGGCCCTTCCTCTTAGAAGGCCTGTTCCTGGGCTTTATCGGCGGCGTCATTGCCGACATCGCCCTTTATCAGTTCTACGACTTTGCCGTCGCGTCGATCCATGAGTCCCTGGCCTTCTTGCCGATGGTCAGCGTCTTTCCCTTTATGTACCGCACGGCAGGCGTCCTCTTGATCATCAGCATGGTCATCGGGGCCATTGGCAGTACCATTTCTCTGAAACGTTATATGAAGGTGTAATATGTTTAAAAAATACGTTATCCCGGTTGTCGTTGCCGCCTTATTGACGCCTAACTTCGCCGTCCTGGCCGAAGATGAAGACTTGCAGAATCAGCTGTCGGACGTCCAGAACCGGATGGCGCAGGAAAGCGAGAAGAAGGCCCAGGCCGAAGCTGTCATCGGCAGTGTCAATGACAAGCTTTACGCCATCCAGCAGCAGCTCGAAGCAGCTCAGCGCGACTACCAGGCCGTAGCCAATGAATTGAAGGCGACGGAAGAAAAAATTGCCGCCACCCAGGCTGAACTGGAAAAGACAAGGGCCCGGCTCAAGGTCCGGGAAGGCGTCTTTACCAAGCGCGTCCGCGACATCTATATGCACGGCCAATTGAGCTATCTCGACGTCGTCCTCGGGGCCAAGGATTTCAGCGATTTCTCGAACCGCCTGGAATTACTGCGCCGCATCATCGACGCCGATATCACCTTGATTTCGGATATTCGTAAAGAACGGGCGGCCATCGAAACGGCCAAACAGGAACTGGAAACCCAGCGTGCCCGCCAGGCCCAGCTCCGCGACCAGGCAGCGGCCAAGCGCGATGAAATCGAAAGCCGCCGCAAGGAACAGCAGGCCATTCTCTATCAGGCTCAGAACGATAAGGCCGTGGCCGAACAGGCTTATAATGAATACCAGCAGTCGTCTCAGGCCATTGCCGAAATGCTGCGCCAGCGGGCAGCCGACCGGGCCGCTCAGGCGGCGGCAGCGGCGGCACAGGCCTCGTCCGGAGGCGGTGGTGGCGGCAGTGACTACTACCAGCCGGTCAGCGGCTCAGGCGCCATGATCTGGCCGGTCAACGGCGTCGTCACCTCGCCTTACGGCTATCGGACCCATCCGATCTTCGGGACGACGATCTATCACAGCGGCATCGATATCGGCGTCGACTACGGGACGCCCGTCCACGCAGCCGACGGCGGTGTCGTCGTCGAAGCCGGCTGGATTAGCGGCTACGGCTATGCCGTCATCATCGACCACGGCAACGGCTTGTCGACCCTTTACGGCCACAATCAGGAACTGGCCGTCTCCGAAGGTCAGTCCGTCTCTCAGGGCCAGGTCATTGCCTACGCCGGTTCGACAGGCAACTCGACGGGCCCTCACGTCCACTTTGAAGTTCGTGCCAACGGCGATCCCGTCGACCCGTCGGCTTATTTGTAAGTGTTTTCACGGCAGTTTTGCCCCTTTCTCGCGGCCTTGATTTCCATAGAAGGAGATACCCATGAATAAACAAACTATACGCCGGGCTTGGGAAACCATTCGCCGGCCCCTGGCCTTCTTTTGCAGCGGTATGATCGTCATGATCCTGGCCGTCTTCGGTATGTTTTGGTACTATACGGGCCGAGGGACTGCCATGTTTGAATTTTTCCGCACCTTGGAAATCATCGAAAGCCATTATGCAGAAAATGTCGACCGCAGCGCCCTCTTTGACGGGGCTTTGAACGGCATGGTCAGCACCTTGGGGGATAAGCATTCGGTCTACCTCGGCGGCGAGTTGTATAAGGACTTTTCGGCCCAGATGAGCGGTACCTATGCCGGCATCGGCGTCTACATCGGCTCCACCGATGACGGCGTCCTCATCGCCGGGGTCATGGATGACAGTCCGGCAGCCGAAGCGGGACTCCAGCGCGGCGATATCTTGGTATCCATCGACGGGACGCCTGTCGACGGCAATAAGCTCGAAGACGTCTCCAAGCGTATCCGCGGCGCTGCCAATACCAGCGTCAACTTGGTCGTCCGCCGCGACGGAGAAGATAAGACCTTTACCGTCGAACGCCGTCAGATCCACGTCCCGACCGTGGCCGGCAAGATGATCGACGGTACCGATATCGGCTATATCCGCATTGCCGTCTTCGGCGAAGGAACGGCCGATGACTTTACGAAAGAATATACGAAACTTCGCGAACAGGGGATGAAGAAGATGATCCTCGATCTGCGCGACAACCCCGGCGGCATCGTCGAACAGGCCGTAGGCGTGGCCAGCAACTTCGTCCCGCCAAACAGCACCATCGTCTCCTATACGGAACAAGACGGCAAAGTCGACCAGTATACGGCCCAGGGGACGGAAGACCTCATTCCCCTCGTCGTCTTGGTCAATGAAAATTCGGCCAGTGCGTCGGAAATCATTGCCGGTGCCGTCCAAGACATGCAGCTCGGCCCCATCGTCGGTGTCAAGACCTACGGCAAGGGCACGGTCCAAGGCGTCTTCCCCTTAAGCCAGCAGTCGGCCGTCAAGGTCACCGTGGCTAAGTATCGGACGACCAATGGCCGTGAAATCGACGGAGTCGGCATTGAACCGGACGTCGTCGTACCCCTTACGCCGTCGGATCCGACAGATACCCAGTTTGAAAAGGCCTTGGAAATTATCAAGGAAAAATGACTTTACAGATTGGCAAATATGATTTAAAATCTTATCGTAAAGAGTCTCATGACTTTTTCGTACCCTTTTCCTTTTCTTATAAGGAGTAGGGCGGTTAATTTTGATATTGATGGACAGATAGACAGGAGACATGGTATATGTATGCTGTGTCTCTTTCTATATCCCCATGTATTTTCATATGAGGTGACCTATGTTTATAGACAGAGCAAGAATTTTTGTACAGTCCGGCAAGGGCGGCGACGGCATGAGCAGTTTCCGCCATGAAAAGTTCGTCCCCAAGGGCGGACCGAACGGCGGTGACGGCGGCCAGGGCGGCAACGTCGTCCTCGTGGCGGACCGCAATGTCAACACCCTCGTCGACTTCCGTTTTCGCCGCCTGTTCAAGGCCAAGCCCGGCGGAAAGGGCGAAGGCAGCAATAAGTACGGCAGAAACGCCGAAGACTTATTGATCACCGTTCCTTTGGGAACGATCGTAAAAGATGAAGAATCGGGTCAGGTCATGGCCGACTTGTCGCGGGACGGCCAGCAGGCCATCGTCGCCAAGGGCGGCCGCGGCGGTCGGGGCAACTGGCATTTCAGAACGAGCGCCAACCGGACGCCGACCTTTGCCGAACGGGGCGAACCGGGGGAAGAACGGTGGCTGCGTTTGGAACTGAAGGTCTTGGCCGACGTCGGCCTCTTGGGCTATCCCAGCGTCGGCAAGTCGAGCATCCTGCGGAAAGTTTCGGCAGCCCAGCCGGAAGTAGCAGCCTATCACTTTACGACCCTCAACCCGATCCTCGGCGTCGTCGACCTGCCGGATCACCGCAGCTTCGTCATGGCCGACATTCCCGGCCTCATCGACGGAGCCAGTGAAGGCGTCGGTCTCGGTCACGACTTCCTGCGCCACATCGAACGGACGAAGATCCTCATTCACGTCCTCGACGTATCGGGCATGGAAGGCCGCGACCCCATCGACGACTATGAAAAGATCAACGCCGAACTTGCCAAATACAGCGAAAAACTGTCGCGCAAGCTCCAAATCGTAGCGGCCAATAAGATCGACCTCTTAGATGAAGATTCAGACAACCTCGAGCGCCTCATGGATTATATGGCGGCGAAGGGCATCGAAGTCTATCCCATTTGCGCCGTAAGCGGCGACGGCATGGACAAACTCTTAGAACGGGTCTGGACCCTCCTTGAAGAATACGTCGAAGAAGCCGACGAAACGACGGAAGAAGTCGTCTATAAGGCAGAGAACAAGCCGGACTTTGAAGTGACCCGCGATACGGACGGGGCCTTCGTCATCACCGGCGCCCGCATCGAAAACCTGGTCGCCATGACCAACTTCGACGACGACCAGTCCCTGCGCCGTTTCCAGCGTATCTGGCGCTATATGGAACTCGATAAGCTCCTCCAGGAACACGGCATCCAGGACGGCAATACGGTCCGCATTTACGCCATGGAATTTGAATATCACAAATAAAGGGAGACGTTATGAATAATAAAGACAGACAGCAGTTACGGGGGATGGCCAGCCTCATGCCGGCCGTCGTCCAAATCGGAAAGGACGGCTTAAGCGACGCCGTCATCGACAGTGCCAGAGCGGCCATTACGGCGCGGGAACTGATTAAGGCCCACGTCCTCAACAACGCCAACCTTCCGACGAAGGAAACGATGGAAGACTTGGCCGACATGCTCGGTGCCGAACTGATTCAGGTCATCGGCCACTACGGCATCTTATTTAAGAAGAAAGACAAGAAATCGAAATACGAATTTATTAAAGACTAGGACGTGAGGCATGGTGAACAGCAGACGCAGGGATTTTGACCACAAGAAGCGCATCGTCGTCAAGGTCGGATCCAGTACGATTTCCCATGGGACGGGCAAATTGAACTACCGCCGCATGGAGCATTTAGTACGAGAATTGGCAGATTTGCAGAATCAGGGAAAGGAAATGATCTTGGTCAGCTCCGGGGCGACCAATGCCGGTATGGCACCGCTCAACCTCGATCAAAGGCCGAAGTCGATTCGGGAAAAACAAGCCTTAGCCGCCGTCGGACAGGGCGTCCTCATGCATACGTATGAACGGCTGTTCCGCGAATACGGCCAAGTCGTCGGCCAGGTTCTCCTGACCCGCATGGACTCACAGGACCGCAGCAAATTCATGCACTCGCGAAATGCCCTCCTGACTATGATCGACATGGGCATCATTCCCATCATCAATGAAAACGACGTCGTCGCCGTCGATGAGTATAAAATCGGTGACAACGACACCCTGTCGGCCATGGTCAGCGGCCTCGTCGACGCCAATCTCTTGATCCTCTTATCGGACATCGACGGCCTCTATACGGACAATCCCCGAACCCATGCCGATGCGAAAATCATTTCCTACGTCGATAATATCGATAAGCATATCTACGACATCGCCGGTGACGCCGGATCCTCCATGGGGACGGGCGGCATGTATACCAAAATCCAGGCCGCGGCCATCGCTACCGCTGCCGACGTCGACATGGTCATCGCCTCGGGGAGCGAAGACGACATCGTCAGCCGCATCTGTGCCGGAGAAGACGTGGGGACCTTGTTTAAAGCGAAAGAAACGCCGCTCCACTCGAAGAAGCGCTGGCTCGTTTCGGGCAGCAAGGCGACGGGAAAACTCCTCGTCGACAAGGGCTGCCGCGACGCCATCCTCGACAAGGGGTCGAGCCTGTTGCCTGTTGGCATCATCGGGGTCGAAGGCTTCTTTGAAGAAGGGGACATCGTCAGCGTCGTCTACGACGGATTGACCATTGCCAAGGGCATTTCCAACTACGGCAGCGTCCACATCAACGCCATCAAAGGCCGACGATCGGCGGATATCGCCGACATTCTCGGCCACAACGGCATCTTTGACGAAGTCATCCACCGCGATAACCTGGTCGTCATGTATTAGAAAGGGGTTTTTCCCATGATATCTGAAGTATACCGCAAGGGCCGCGATGCCAAAGACGCGTCGTACGTCCTGCAAACGGCCGGGACCGACGTCAAGAATAAGGCCCTGGCTTATATCGCTGAGGCCCTCTTGACCCATTGCGAGGACATCCTGTCGGCCAACGCCGAAGATGTGAAGCGGGCTGAGGAAAAGGGGATGGCGCCGGCCATGGTCGACCGCCTGACCTTGACCAAAGAACGGATTGCCGCCATGGCAGAAGGCGTTCGCCAGGTCATCGACCTTCCCGACCCGTCCGGCGTCGTCCTCGATGAATTCCGCCGTCCCAACGGCCTTTTCATCCAGAAGGTCAGCGTCCCCTTAGGGGTCATTGCCATCATCTTCGAATCGCGGCCCAACGTCACCGTCGACGCAGCGGCCCTTTGCATCAAATCGGGCAACGCCTGCGTCCTTCGCGGCGGCAGTGAAGCCATCGCTTCCAATACGGCCTTGACCGCCGTCATCCGGGAAGGGCTGAAAGCAGCCGGCCTTCCGGAAAACAGCGTCAACATCCTTGAAAATACCGACCGGGCCCTGGTCAAAGAACTCCTTACCTTACGGGGCTTCATCGATTTGGCCATTCCCCGCGGCGGCGCCGGCCTCATTCGCATGGTCGTCGATACGGCTACCGTTCCCTGCATCGAAACGGGAAGCGGCGTCTGCCACGTCTACGTCGATAAGGATGCCGATCTTTCCATGGCCGTCAAGATCGTCGAAAACGCCAAGGTATCGCGGCCGTCGACGTGCAACGCCATGGAAACCCTCTTGGTCCACCGCGACGTAGCCAGGGAATTTTTAGAAATGTTAGCGCCGGTCATGGATTCCGATGCCGTCGAGCTCCGCGGCGACGATGAAGCCCGGGCCGTCCGTGCCATGAAGGCCGCCGATGACGACGACTGGGCGACGGAATATAACAGCCTCATCATGTCCGTTAAAGTCGTCGGCTCTCTCGACGAAGCCCTGAATCACATCCGCCGCTTCAGCACCCATCATTCGGAAGCCATCGTCACAGGAAATCCGGACACGGCGAAAGCCTTCCAGAAGGCCGTCGATTCGGCTGCCGTCTACGTCAATGCCTCGACGCGCTTTACGGACGGCTTTGAATTCGGCTTTGGCGCCGAAATCGGCATCAGCACACAGAAACTGCACGTCCGCGGCCCCATGGGCCTTACTGCTTTGGTCTCGTATAAATACCTCATCGACGGCCAGGGCCAGATCCGCTGATGCTGCGCTTCCTTCGCGGTTACGGGCGGACCCTTCGCCAATATGCCGCCTCACCGAAGACCCGTTTTGAATACCGACACTATGCCAAGTTTTTATTGCTTTATGCGTTAGCCGTAGCTATCGCCTGGGGAGGAATCTATTTGTACCATGGAAATCACTAGGCTCGGCGTCATGGGAGGGACCTTTAATCCCATCCACTTAGGACACCTCATGATCGCCGAAGAAGCGCGCCAGGCCTTTCACCTGAAGAAGGTCCTGTTCGTGCCGTCGTACATTACACCCAATAAGGATGTCTGCGGTGCGACAGCCGAGCAGCGATTGGCCATGACGCGACTGGCTACGGCCGATAACCCGTACTTTACCGTCAGCGATATGGAGATGCGCCGCCGGGGCAATTCCTATACGGTCGATACGCTGCGGCTTTTAAAAGAAATATACGGCCCGTCGCACAGCCTGTATTTCATCTCGGGGACCGATACGATCCACGACCTGCACAACTGGAACAATCCGGAAGAAATCCTCAGCCTGTGCCAGTTTATCGGTGCGACCCGGCCGGACGGCTCGGAACAGATCGATTCCATCATCTCGTCCTTTGGCGAGCTGGGAAAAAACATCCTCAAACTGCCCGTGCCGACCATGGAAATCTCTTCGACAGAACTCCGGCGCCGCATCCGCCTGGGCCTGTCCGTCCGCTATATGATGCCTTCGGCAGTCGTCGAATACATCAGAAAAAATGGAGTATATCAATGTACAACGAAGAATTCAAAGATGCCATTAAAGCAGATTTAAAAAAATCCCTGACGCCCAGTCGCTATACCCATGTCCTCGGCGTGGCCACAGCGGCCCGGCACTTAGCCGGCCTCTACGGCAGTGATGCCGATGCGGCAGAAGTAGCTGCCCTCCTTCATGATGCGGCGAAACAAAAGCCCCTCGAAGAGATGCAGGCCTTAGCCGGCCGCTCCTTTACGGATCTTCCGGCGCCCGTCTTTAACATCGGCAGCCTCCTCCACGGCTATGCCGCCGTGACCCTGGCCCGGGAACAGTACGGCATTGACGATCCCGATATCCTCTCGGCCATTGCCCATCATACGACGGGGGCCGAAACCATGGGGAAGCTCGAAAAGATCATCTTCATGGCCGACTATATCGAAGTGAACCGCGACTTTGACGGCGTCGAAGCGCTGCGTCAGGCCGCCGAACGGGACCTCGACGAAGCCGTCCTCTTAGGCTACGATTCGACGATCCGCCACCTCCTCGATCAGAAGAAACCGATTTTCATCGGTACGGTCGTCAACCGCAACGCCCACATCAGCGCCATGATGAAAGCGGCAGCGAGGAAGGCCGGCCGATGACACGAGAAAAGAGAAGAAGAATCTTAAACCGCATTTTAGCCGTCGTCGCCGCCGTGGCGATTTTCCTGGCCTGCCGCTCGGCCTATGTTCATTTCACCAGTCCCGAAACGCAGCCCGAAGGGCCCGATACGACGCCGGCCGGCAGCAACGACTTCGTCCAGACCAGTCCCGATAAGCCGCTCTACGTCCTGCTCATCGGTACGGACGGAGAAAATCCCCAGCAGGCCAACTTCGTCGGCGTCGCCGCCATCAACAAGGACAAGAAGCACATCGACCTCATCATGCTGCCCGACGATACGAAGATCGAAGGGCGCAAGGAAAAGGGGATACAAGAACTGCAGGACGTCTACACCGAAGGCGGCATCAGCCTGGTGCGGGCCGTCGTGGAAGACATTTTCCACATTCCCATTCCCTACTACGCAGCCTTTACGCCGGAATCCTTCGCCAAGATGATCGATATGAACGGCGGCGTGCCCCTGTACGTCGAAAAGAACATGTACCACGGCGATGCAGCCGGCGAAACGGACATCAACATCTTCCAGGGCTACCAGACCCTCGACGGCAAGGACGCCACGGGGTATATGCGCTACCTCGACAGCAACGGCTACGTGTCGCGGACCCAGCGCCAGGAACGGTTCATCAAGAACTTCTACGCAGACCGGCAAAAGGACTTCGGCCTGAGCAACGCCTTCTTCATGTACCGCCTGTGGCACAACGTCGATTCCAATATCCCGGCTAAGGACATGGCCGAACTGGCCTTTGACTTCCGCAACGTCACGGCCGACAACATCAACTTCTATATCCTGCCCGGCGAAATGGCTCCGGGCGGTAAGAACAGCGACAATAAATATTACTGGACCTACGACCCGGTCGAAGTCCAAAAAGTCATCGGTCGGACGAACAACGCCATCTCGGCAGCGCCCAAGCCTGATGATACCTAACCTTACATTCGTATAAAAAAGGAGACTTTTCATATATGCCAATTACCATGAAACCCGCCAACGCGGAACCGATGAAAGAATTATCCCCTTATGAAATCGTCTGCGCCGCAGCCGACGACAAGAAAGCCTGGGACATCACCGTCCTCGACATCAAGGAGTCGTCCCTCATGGCCGACTACTTCGTCATCTGCAGTGCCCGCAACAACCGCCAGACCCAGAGTATTGCCGACAACATTGAAGAACAGATGGAACAGAAGGGCTATCCCATCCTCCACGTCGAAGGCTACCGTGAAGGCAAGTGGATCCTCATCGACGCCGGTGAAGTCATTGCCCACGTCTTCGTCGAACAGGAACGCCAGTACTACGATCTGGAAAACTTGTGGGCCGACGCACCGCGAATCGACTATGAAGGTGAATAATATGACGACACTTCAAGAAAACAGTATTGCTACCCTCGAAGTCCTGCGCCAAAGCGAAATGGGTGCCTTTTTGGACGGTGGCACGGGCAATACCAACGACGACATCCTCCTCCATATCAATCAGCAGACGGAAGAGGTCCATATCGGCGATGCCGTGACGGTATTCCTGTACCACGACCCGTCGGGACGCCTGACGGCCTCCATGCGCCTGCCCAAGATTAAGATCGGTCAGATCGGCTATGCACCGGTCATCAATACGACTCGCTTCGGCGCCTTCGTCGACGTCGGTACCGAACGCGGCATCTTCATGCCCTTTGCTGAAATGAAAGGCCGCCCCAAAGAAGGGGAATACGTCTGGGTCAAGCTCTATGAAGACAAGTCCCACCGCCTGGCCGTGTCGATGGAAGTCGAAGATGAAATGCGCCGGGCGTCGAGAGCGGCGACGGACGCCAAGGTCGGCGACTGGGTCGAAGGGGCCATTTACAACATGACCGACCAAGGGGCCTACCTCATGACCCGCGAACGATGGATCGCCTTTTTGCACCGCAGCGAATTCAACGGACCCATCCTCATCGGACAGATGATAAAGGGCCGGATCACCTTCCTGCGCGAAGACGGGCGCATCAATATTTCCCTGCGCCAGACGAAAGAAAATGCCATCAACCCCGATGCCGAGAAGATCTTGCAGTTCCTCGAACAGCGCAAGGGCAAGATGCCCTATGGCGACAAGACGGCACCGGCCGTCATCAAGGCCAAATTCGGCCTCAGCAAGGCTGCTTTTAAACGGGCCTTGGGCCATCTCATGAAAGAACAGAAAGTCCGCCAGGAAGAAGGCTGGACCTATTTAGAAACGGAAAGTGAAACGAAATAGATGAGAAGCTCCCCATTGCGCGGGAGCTTTTCTGTCGTTTCGGGCCTTTTTGACGGAGTGGGGAAGAAGGTGTACAGAAAAAAACAAATCTGTCCTATTTACAGAAGAGGTAATATACTCTAAAATAGAGTACAGATTAATCATAACCATACATTGGCCAATGTGTGAATTCTGTACCCGTGAGGAGGATTTCACATGCATTCATCATCTATGGAACAAAAGGCACCGGTTTTTTCGGCTGCCAATCTCTGTTATGCTGCCGTCTTAACGGCCCTGGTCTTTATCCTGACTTTCGTACCGCGCATCCCCATTCCCTTGGGCTATGCCCATCTCGGCGATGCCGTCATCTTTGCGTCTGTCCTGTTCAGTTCGCGCCGTCAGGCGGCGGCTGCAGCTTCCATCGGTTCGGCCTTGTCGGACCTTATCGGCGGGTTTCCTATCTGGATCGTGCCGACCCTGATCATTAAATTCGTCATGGTCGAAGCCGTCTTTTGGGTCGTCCGCCCCGATAAGGAACCGTGGAAACTGACGTCCCTCAAGGTCTTTTTGGGCTTCCTCTTATCGGCCGTCTGGATGGTCGTTTCCTATACGGCAGCCGGCGGTCTCCTCTACGGCAGCTTAGAAGCCGGCCTTACCATGGTGCCCGGCCTCATCGGGGAAGGGATCGTCAACATGGCTGCTGCTTACGCCATCGCTGCTTGTTTCATGAGAGTCCCGTTCCGTGGTTATGGTTACAACCTGAAAAGATAAGGAATGATTCTCTATGCATCAAAAAAAGTTGGCCCTGGTCAATGACGTAACCGGCTACGGCCGCTGCAGCATCGCCGTGGCCCTGCCCATCGTGTCGGCCTTAAAGGTACAAGGCTGTATCCTGCCGACGGCGATCCTTTCCGTTCACACCGGCTTTCACGATTACTACCTCGACGACTATACGGACCGCATGACGCCTTATATCGACAGTTGGAAGAAAAATAAGCTGACCTTCGACGGCATCAGCACGGGTTTTCTCGGCTCGGTCCGTCAGATCGACATGGTCCTCGATTTCCTGCACGACTTCAAAGGACCGGATACGAAGGTCATCGTCGACCCCGTCATGGGAGACAATGGCCGCATCTATTCGTCTTATACCCAGGAAATGTGCGATGACATGCGGCGCCTTTTGGCCGATGCCGACGTCCTGACGCCGAACCTGACCGAAGCCTGCGAGCTCTTGGGAAGGCCTTACCGGTCCTCGAGCGACCTGTCTGACGATGACTTTTCCGATATGGCCAAGGCCTTGGCCGACAAGGGACCGCAGGGCGTCGTCCTGACCGGTATCCACCGCGGTTCGTACATTGGAAACTTCATTTACGATCACGGCCAAACGTCGTGGGTCAAGACGAAAAAAATCGGCAGCGACCGCAGCGGCACGGGCGACGTCTTCACGGCCATCGTCTCGGCCTCTGTCGTTCGCGGAGAAGGCCTTGAAGGAGCCGTACAGAAGGCGGCCGACTTCATCTGCAAGGTCATGGAATACACAGAGACCTTAGACCTTCCGCACAACGCCGGCCTTGCTTTTGAAGAATATTTGACGACATTACAATAAAAGGGGATAGCATCATGATCGTTTATACCGTAGTAGGACAAGGACAATACGTCGATTTAAAAGACGTCCGGGCATTACAGAAAGAAAGCCCGTGGAGCATGTACGTCAATCTGACCAATCGCTGCACCTGTTCGTGCACCTTCTGCCTGCGCTCGATGAAAAAGATGGCTGAAGACGAAACGCTGTGGCTGAAACAAGAACCGACCGTCGACGAAGTCAAAAAAGAACTCGACGGGGCCCCTTGGGACCGTATCAACGAAGTCGTCTTCTGTGGGTTCGGCGAACCGACGGAACGCCTGGAAGACTTAAAAACCCTTCTGGCGTATGTCAAAGAAAAGCACCCGACGGTCAAGACGCGGCTCAACACCAACGGCCTGTCCGACTTGGACTACGGCCGGCCGACGGCACCGGACTTTGGCGGCGGCATCCTCGATACCATTTCCATCAGCATGAACGCCTCCAACAAAGAACGGTATCTCGAACTGACGCGGAGCAAATTCGGCCTGCCGTCCTTCGATGCCATGCTGAACTTTGCCGTCAGCTGCAAACAGTACGTGAAAAACGTCGTCCTCACCGTCGTCGATAAAGTCGAAGACAGTGAAGAAATCAAAAAATGCCGGGCCATCTGTGACGACCTGGGGCTGACCTTACGCGTTCGGGTCTACGAAGATAAATAGAGAATACGACCATCATATAAAAAGCTGTCTCGTCAGAGGCGGCTTTTTGGCGTATAGAAGCTATCCGATGGGTCCTATCGCGGAGTCCGGACGGAATGTTCACCCCATTTCGAGGGCGGTTCGCGGCACGGTACCGAAACACGACGAAGACGCAAAAAGAGCTCTTACAATCGATCATAAGTCCTTGCAGGGAAGCTTCGACCTCATGTTAGAAAGGTTTGACAACAAAAGCCGAAAAAAGTATACTAAAGAAAAGTCAAGGTAATATTGACCTTTGGAAAACCTATTTTAGGGTCAAAAACCGCCTAGGTTTGAAAATTTTTAAAACCGCGAAAAACGGCATAACCAAGCCGATAATCGCCATTGCCTGATTTTTATTTTTCACCCGGGTCAGCCAAAAAGGCGAAAAAAGCCGGAGGTTTGAAAAAATCGCCTGTGAGCCCAGTCTGGGAGCGGGTACTGGGAGATAGGGTCGGCGTACCAAAATCCCCGTAAGGGGACTGAAACGTGCCGCAGTAGACCAACCATTTTAATGCCCGCAGCCAACGTCGGCGTACCAAAATCCCCGTAAGGGGACTGAAACATACCCGTGCCGTTCGCAAGGCGTAACTTAGTCTTTAGCCGCCGGCGTACCAAAATCCCCGGAGTTACATGGACTCCTTTTAGAAAAGGAGTTTGTGCCATAGGGGGACTGAAACGTTTCTTCTAAATCGTTTTGACGGAGGTTTGTTGACGCGTCGGCGAGCGCGTAAAATTGAAGATGGCATGAAAAAAAACGGTACCGGCATCGGTGAAGGATGTCTGGTACCGTTTTTGATGATGGGCGTCATGTTGTGGGAGTCTGACGACGGGCTGTGCCGTCTCTGTCAAGGGGGACATGAACCGGCGAACTTCCAGCCGAATTGGGGCTCGGGCTGACGTCTCGGAAGGGGACTACAGGGCTGCAGAAGGTTTGAGGCCCTTGTGCGTGCTCGGGCTCGTCTGATTCCTTCGGTCCTTGGACATGACGGACTCTTTGTGAGGATGAAGGAAATGAGAAAAATTCCTCTTTTCTCGATACCATAAGGTATCTGACTATATGAGTTTACAAAAAAACGACTTAGAGCTTGGTTTAAACTCTTAAGTCGCTTGGCATAAGCTGTTATCGATTTTACATTCACATTTTTTCGAGTTATATTTATTTAGATGAAATCTTTTTGGTAACATAAGGGCGGACCTGTAGGTTTTTCCCCCTGTCTCACATGGCTTCGATGATCGGATTATATGGAGAGGCCATCCCTTGGTGAAACGGAATAAAAAAGAGCGACTTCGTATTCTATGAAGACCGGCGTCGTGATACAATAGCAGGAGATACGTACTATGGACGCGGACGTACGGGTCCGCGCGAAAAGGAGCATGATCATGAAGATAGAGTATATGTTGGCCGATCCCAGCGGCAATAAGACGATTTTGGTGCTGACGCCGGTCCCTAAGGAAGAACACAGTACCCTGGCGGCGGCCTTACTGGCAAGGCCTGATATCGATGCCGAGCAGGTCGGCTATGTGACCTGTATGGAAGGCAAACCCCTTCGCGTCGATATGATGGGCGGCGAATTTTGCGGCAATGCTTCGCGGGCAGCGGCGGCCTACGCCTTGTCCTGCGAGGGGAAGGATCAGGGCGTCTACGGCGTATCCTGTTCGGGCTGCGACGAAATCCTGCCGGTCAAGGTCAATCATACGGGAGGCCAGGACTATGAGGCCTTTATCGAAATGCCCTATCCTGACGACGTCAGCGGTATTTTGGTAGACGTCGGCGGGGTGCCGGCTCGTTTCTTCCGCGTCGACCTGCCGGGGATTACGCACTTTGTCCACTTCGTCGAGACCTTTGAAGGTCTTGATAAGGACGTCTATTGGCAGGCCTTGAAAGACTACGTCGACGGCGAAGATTTCCCGGCGTACGGCCTCATCCTCTGCGACACTAAAACGCAGGAGATGATTCCTGCCGTCTACGTCAGCCGGACGGATACCCTCTACTGGGAAAACAGCTGCGGCAGCGGATCGGCAGCCGTCGCAGCAGCGCTTGCCTGTACGACGCGCAAACGGGTGGCCGCTTATATGAAGCAGCCCGGCGGCACCATTGCCATTGCAGCCAGTGTCGATGACGACGGCAATCTGCAGCAGATTTTTATGGGCGGTTCGGTAAAACTCGGTCCTCGTCAAAGCCTGGAATGAGGGCGCAGCCTTGTCTTTTGCCATGGGGCAGGCTTATGCCGAAAAAATACTTGACTATTTGACTTTTTGCGGTATGATAGTGATGTGAAGGTACCTCAGATGCCACTGACGGTACGGAAAACGGATACAAAGGAGTGTTTTTACCATGGCAAAAGAAACCCATGAATTTCAAGCTGAAACGAAGCAGTTATTGGACCTGATGGTCCACTCTATTTATACAAATCATGAGATTTTCCTGCGGGAACTCATTTCTAACGCCTCCGATGCGATCGATAAGCTCCATTATCAGTCCCTCACTAACGGCGATCTCCTCGAAGGGGACACGGGCTTTGAAATCCACCTGACGCCCGATGCCGACGGCCATACTCTGACCATTTCCGATAACGGCCTGGGCATGGACAAGCAGGATTTGATGGACAACCTCGGCACCATTGCCCAGTCGGGGACGAAAGCCTTCCTCGAAAAGCTGAAGGAATCCCAGGACGGCGGCGATACGAATAAGGACCTCATCGGCCAGTTCGGCGTCGGCTTCTATTCGGCCTTCATGGTCGCCGATACGGTTACTGTCGTCACCCGCAAGGCCGGCGAAGCTCAGGCTTACAAGTGGGAATCGACGGGAAGCGGCGAATACACCCTCGAAGAATGCCAGAAACCGAAGCACGGGACGACGATCATCCTCCATTTGAACAGTGACTTCTACGGCGACAGCAGCGAAGAAAACTACACCGATCAGATGACACTCCAGAGCCTGGTCAAGAAGTATTCCGACTACATCCGCTACCCGATCACCATGGACTTTACGACCAAGGAAAAGCCAAAGGATGCCGACGGCAAGACCATCGAAGATGCGCCGGAAGAAGAACATACGGAAACGCGGACCTTAAACTCCATGCAGCCCTTGTGGACGCGGAATAAATCGGATATCAAACCGGAAGAATACCACGAATTTTTCCAGCATCAGTTCTATGAATGGGACGAACCGATGGACATCTTCCACAACCGTGCCGAAGGTGCCGTCGATTACACGGCCCTCTTGTTCATCCCGGGCAAGGCCCCGTTCAACCTCTACTATGCCGACTATGAACCGGGCATCCAGCTCTATTCGCGGCATATCTTCATCATGGATAAATGCAAGGACCTCCTGCCGGACTACCTGCGCTTCGTCAAAGGCCTCGTCGATTCGCCGGATCTGTCCCTCAACATTTCCCGTGAACTGCTGCAAAAGAGCCGTGAACTGAACCTCATCGGCCGCAACCTGGAAAAGACGATTTTGAAATCCCTCAAACGGGACCTCGAAAAGAACCGTGAAAAGTATGAAAAGTTCTGGGCCGAATACGGCAAATCCCTGAAAATCGGCGTCTACAGCGGCATGATGACCGGTGAAAACAACGTCGAAAAACTGAAGGACCTCTTGTTGTTCATGTCCTCGAAAGACGGAAAACTCCGTACCATCAAGGAATACGTCGACAATATGAAAGACGGCCAGCAGAAGATCTATTACGCAACGGGCAAGGATAAGGAAGCCATCGAAGGCCTGCCCCAGATGGAACTCCTCCGCGACCGGGACATCGAAGTCCTGTACATGACCGATCCCGTCGATGAATTTGCCGTCGAAGCCATCGGCGAATACGAAGGCCACCGTTTCCATTCCGTCAGCCGCGGAGATTTGGACCTCGAAGACGATGCCTTTAAGGCCGAAAAGAAGAAGAACGAAGACCTCGCTAAGGACAATGAAGGCCTCCTCGCGGATATGAAGAGCCTCTTAGGCGATAAGGTCGCCGACGTCCGCCTGTCGAACCGCTTAAAGAGCGGCGCCGTTTGCCTCGTTGCCGATGCGGCCGGTCCGTCCCTTGCCATGGAACAGGCCTTTGCTGCCGCCAACAACCCCATGTTCAAGGCGCGCCGCATCTTGGAAATCAACCCGGATCACGAATTGTTCGGGAAATTAGCCGCCGTCCATCAGGCCGGCAAGGACACGGCCGATTTCAAGGATTACTGCCACCTGCTCTACGATCAGGCCCTCCTTCTCGAAGGCATCATGCCCGATGATCCTGTGGCCTTTGCCAATAAAGTCGCCTCGCTCATGGCGAAATAAGGCCGGGGTCAATAAAAAAGCTGTCTAACTAAAACGGCCGCTGTCGTCAGATTTAAATCTCTTGATGACAGCGGTTGTCTTTTTATGGGTTAATTGCAATACCAATTAGGACACTCGAGACAATTCGGCCTGAAATTTAGAT